>ENA-UOJC01002766-UOJC01002766.1-human-gut-metagenome-genome-assembly--contig:-C104-NODE-2766-length-18090-cov-7.530801_pt1 | contig 18090 bp, 18 predicted proteins | sample MGYA00242339_ERZ723886 | MGnify/ENA metagenome assembly ERZ723886 | reverse complement strand
CCACGCCCCCTCCTCCCCCTCTCCCGCTTGCGGGAGAGGGCAGGGGTGAGGGGGTATTCAGCACCTTCCCCCACTGGGGGAAGGCTGGGATGGGGGCATGGCCCTTGGTGGATGCCCACTCAACCCTTCACAAATGCAGCTGCAAACCCGCTGGCATGGCCTGCACCTCACAGTCCACCTGGCCAGCGCGACGCTCCAGCACTGCAAAGTCGCCACCTTCCACTGCCAGCAGCGCATGGTGCCAGGTGCCGGGGGCCAGCATCACACCTTGCCGTCCGTTGGTGATAAAGGCTTGCAATGCATGCGCATGGCAGGGGGCACTGGCAGCTGCCACCACCAGCACAAAGCGCTGCGTGCCCAGCGGAATAAAAGTCTGGCTGCCCAGCGTGTGGCGCTCCATCTCGCCAATGTTCAGCGGAAAAGTCCGCGCCTGTGCGCGAAACAGCGCCAGCATGGGGGTGCCGCCCTGGGCGGTCAGTTGCATATTGGGAATCAGGTCATAGCGCACGGCATTGCCGCTGTTGATGGTGCAGTGCGGCACGGTGGCCGCCGTGGCGGCGTCAAATGCAATCACTTGCCCAAAGGGCGCAAAGGCGGCAGCCGTCAGTGGCTGGGCTTTCAAACTTGGCATATTCATGCCGTGCAGTGCATGCAAGCGCAGTGCCAGAGGGCGATTTGCAGGGCTGCACCTGCATACACTTGCAGGATTCCAACTTTGTGAGCACACCCCATGGAACTGCGACAGTTGCGCTACTTTGTGCGCGTGGTGGAACTGGGCTCCATGAGCCGCGCGGCCATGGAGCTGAATATGGTGCAGTCTGCGCTGAGCCAGCAGATCAGCCGGCTGGAGAGCGAGCTCAGCACCCGCCTGCTGCAACGCACCAGCAAGGGCACCGTGCCCACGGAAGCCGGTATTGCCTTTTTTCACGAAGCCCAGCTCACGCTGCGCCATGCGGACCAGGCCATCCAGGCCGCGCAAAAGGCGCGTCTTTCGGGCGCGGTGAGCATTGGCCTGTCACCTACGATTGCCTCGGTGCTGGGCCTGCCGCTGATGCAGGCCATGCGCGAGCGCTACCCCGCTGTGCATCTGCACATGGTCTCGGCCCTGTCTGGCCACCTTGCCAGCCTGCTCAATGCGCGCCAGCTGGATCTGGCCATTTTGTTCGACGCCCAGGGCGCACGCCGCTGGAGCGTCATGCCGCTGCTGGAAGAAAAGCTGTTTCTGATCCAGTCCCGGCACAAGCCCGTGTGCAAGCCCACACCTGCCAAGACACTGGCGGATCTGGAAAGCGTGCCCCTGATTCTTCCTTCGTGCAGCCACGGCTTGCGCAACGCCATCGTCACCGCCGCCCGGCAGTCCGGCGTGCAGCTGGATATTGCGCTGGAAATTGATGGCCTGCCGCTGCTCATGGAAGCCGTCAAAGCCGGTATGGGCGCTACCGTACAGCCATGGTCTGCCGTCAAACTGCACCCCGATGCCGAGGCGCATTTTCAGTGGTCAGAAATCTGCCATACCGAAGTGCGCCGCCCCGCCACGCTGTGCAGTCTGTCGGAAGATGAACTCTCACCCGCCGCCCTGGCCGCACGGGTGGTGCTGCTGGACTGTGTGCGGCAGCTGGTGGGGAGTGGGGCTTGGGCGGGGGCGACGTTGGTGGGGTGACTTGACCACGATAGAAGCTGCACAGACTGGTACTGACCTGGCAAGATAGCGCCATGGTGCAAAGCAATCAAAACAGCGATTGGACAAACGAAGAAATTACCGCCGTGGTTCGCTCTTATCTCGACATGTTGTCGTTGGAGCTGGCTGGACAGCGGTACAGCAAGACGGACTTTCGTAACTTGCTGCTTGAACAACTTCAAGGCAAACGCTCGAAAGGCTCCATCGAGTTCAAGCACTGCAACATCAGTGCAGTGATGGCTGTACTTGGATACCCATCGATTCAAGGCTACAAGCCGCGATCTAATTTTCAAAAGAGTTTGGTGGACGAAGTTATCCAACAGGTCAACAGATACTCTTCTTTAGATCAGATTGTTCAATCGGCGGTGACGCAGCCGGCACAGGTGCCATTGCTGCTCAGTTTTGATGACATCTCTCAGGATGCGCCGCAAAAAAGTCTCCGTGTCGCTGAACCTTTGGCGCAGTATGTGGCCGTACATCCTTCCAAGCGTGACTTCCTCGCGCAAGAAGCACGTAACCAGTCTTTGGGGTTAGCTGGTGAGCGTTTTGTGGTTGCTTATGAGCGTTGGAAGTTGGAGCAGCACGGCTTACATGGATTGGTGAAAAAAGTGGAGCATGTTTCGCAAACGCAAGGTGATGGTTTGGGGTTTGATGTTCGGTCTTTCGATCTAGGTGGCCGTGAGCAACTGATTGAGGTGAAGACCACCAGCTTTGCCAAAGAAACACCATTTTTCTTGACCCACAACGAACTCCAAGTTTCACAAGCAGAGCCCAAAAAGTACCACCTTCGCCGGGTGTATAGCTTTCGTACCCAACCCCGTTTCTTCACATTGCAAGGCGATATTAGCCAGCACTGCTGTTTGGACCCAGTGACTTATCGCGCCAGTTTCTAGCAGGGCTTTTTAGCTGCTACTGATGCCTTATCAAGGGAGGCCCCCATCCCTGCCTTCCCCCAGCGGGGGAAGGTGAAAGATGCCCCTCACCCCAGCCCTCTCCCGCAAGCGGGAGAGGGAGTGACTGAAAAATCCATAGCTGTCAGCGCTTGATGCATGAGCGCTAGAGCCATATTTCATTAAGCATCCATCGGCTGGTGCTCCACCCACTCCCTTCTACCTGCGCCGAGGCGAACACCGCAGGTTGCCCGTAGCGAATGCGCAGGGACGCAGGTAGCAGGGTGCCCTTTGCTTTGCCTACTTTGCTTCGGCCGGCGATCCGGTGGGCAAGCAAAGGAAAGTAGGTCGGCTGTCGGGCCGAGACCCGATTCCCTTGCTGGAAGGAGGCACACCGTTTTTCTGTGGCACATCCATGGATTGCTCCGGAAGCCATCACAAAAACTGATACCCCCATCCCATAACAGACCTGCCTAGTTGTCAGTGCGCTTCCTACAGTCGAACTCCCCTACGAGTGAGATAGCAAGGAGAGTTTCATGGACACCGATGTCTTGGTCATCGGTGGCGGTAATGCTGCCCTGTGCGCTGCCCTGATGGCGCGCGAAGCGGGGGCACGCGTGCTGCTGCTGGAGTCCGCACCGCGCGCATGGCGCGGCGGCAACTCCGCCCACACCCGCAACCTGCGCTGCATGCATGATGCACCGCAGGATGTACTGGTTGATGCCTACCCCGAAGAGGAATACTGGCAAGACCTGCTCAAAGTAACCGGCGGCATCACCAACGAACATCTGGCACGACTGGTGATTCGTGCGTCTTCCACCTGCCGCAACTGGATGCGCAAGCACGGCGTGCACTTTCAGCCGCCACTGTCGGGCGCGCTGCATGTGGCGCGTACCAATGCGTTTTTCATGGGCGGCGGCAAGGCCCTGGTCAATGCCTACTTCCGCAGTGCCGAGGCGCTGGGTGTAGAGGTGCGCTACGAATCGCCCGTGGACCGGCTGGAAATCGTCAACGGTGAATTCAAGGCTGCCTATGTGAAGGGCCAGCGCATTACGGCCAAGAGCTGTGTGCTGGCGGCAGGCGGTTTTGAGTCCAACCGCGAATGGCTGCGCGAGGCCTGGGGCCAGAACGAGCGTGGTGAGTGGCCTGCGGACAACTTCATCATCCGTGGCACGGCCTACAACCAGGGCGTGCTGCTCAAGCACATGCTGAACGAGCACCAGGCCGATGGTCTGGGCGACCCCACACAGGCCCATATGGTGGCCATTGATGCTCGTGCGCCGCTGTATGACGGCGGCATCTGCACGCGCATTGACTGCGTGTCGCTGGGCGTGGTGGTCAACCGCGAGGCCGAGCGTTTCTACGACGAGGGCGAAGACTTCTGGCCCAAGCGCTACGCCATCTGGGGCCGCCTGGTGGCACAACAGCCGGGGCAGATTGCGTATTCGATCATCGACAGCAAGGCCATTGGCCGCTTTATGCCGCCGGTGTTCCCTGGCGTGAAGGCCGACAGCCTGCCCGAGCTGGCACAAAAGCTGGGGCTGGATGTGGACACCTTCATGCGCACGCTCAACGTCTACAACGGCGCCTGCAAAGTGGGCAAGTTTGACCACACGGCGCTGGACGACTGCCACACCGAAGGCGTGACACCTGCCAAGACGCACTGGGCGCGCCCCATCGACACAGCACCGTTTTACGGCTACGCCCTGCGCCCTGGCGTGACCTTTACCTATCTGGGCCTGAAGGTGGACGACACCGCCGCCGTGCGCTTTAACGACCAGCCCAGCCGCAACCTATTTGTAGCGGGCGAAATGATGGCGGGCAATGTGCTGGGCAAGGGCTATACCGCTGGCGTGGGCATGTCGATTGGTACGGCCTTTGGCCGCATTGCGGGCCGCAACGCTGCACTGGCTGCGGCAGGAAAAGACGCCGAACACGGCGCTGTGAAGGATGAGGTCTAAGCCATGAGCATGCAATCGTTTGAACAGCTGGGCCAACAGGCCCGGGCACTGGCTGGTGGCAGCACTGGCAAGGTGATTCCCATTGTTCCTGCGCAGCAGCTGTCTGCCGCTGAAGGCGAAGTGGCACGCGTGATGCAGATCTGCAATGCCTGCCGCTACTGCGAAGGTTTTTGCGCCGTCTTCCCTGCCATGACGCGCCGTCTGGAGTTTGGCAAGGCAGATGTGAACTACCTGGCCAACCTGTGCCACAACTGCGGGGCCTGCCTGCACGCCTGCCAGTATGCGCCGCCGCATGCGTTTGGCATCAACATCCCCAAGGCCATGGCCGAGGTGCGTGGCCAGACCTATGCCGACTACGCCTGGCCGCCTGCGCTGGGCAAGCTCTACCAGCGCAATGGGCTGACGCTGTCACTGGCACTGGTGGCAGCGCTGACGCTGTTCCTGGTGCTGGCTGCGCTGCGTGAAGGCGGCCTGGAAGCGCTGTGGGGCGCCAAGCTCGGCGGTGACTTCTACAACCTGTTCCCGCACAACCTGCTGGTGGGCATGTTTGCGCCGGTGTTCCTGTTTGTGGTGTTTGCGCTGTTCATGGGCGTGCGCCGTTTCTGGAAAGACGTGAAACCCGCTACCAGCGGTGTGGATGTGAGCGGTGCTGCCGCTACGGAAGCCACGGGCGATGTGCTGCGCCTGAAGTATCTGGATGGCGGCCACGGTGACGGCTGCCACAACGAAGACGATGCCTACACCCTCAAGCGCCGCCGCTATCACCACCTGACCTTCTACGGCTTCATGCTGTGCTTTGCCGCCACGGCTGTGGCCACGGTCTACCACTACGTCTTTGGCTGGGAAGCGCCGTATGACCTGCCCAGCCTGCCCAAGATTCTGGGTGGGGTAGGGGGGCTGAGCCTGATGCTGGGTACTGCGGGCCTGTGGCATCTGAACCGTACACGCCACCCTCTGCATGGCGATGCCAAGCAAAAGCCGATGGACCTGGGCTTTATTGCCCTGCTGTTCCTCGTCGCTGCCAGCGGCCTGGCGCTGTGGCTGGGCCGTGCCACGCCTGCGCTGGCACTGCTGCTGTGTCTGCATCTGGGCGCAGTGATGGCGCTGTTCATCACCTTGCCCTACGGCAAGTTTGCCCACGGCGTGTTCCGCACGGCAGCGCTGCTGCGCTTCAACACAGAAAAGCGTCAGCCCAACCCTGTGGGCCTGGGCGCTGACTGATCCTCACCTCGCAAGCATCGCAAATATATAAGGAGACCTTCGATGAAAAAACGTACGTTCATGCAGGCTGCCGTTCTGGCGGCTACGTCCCTGGCCTGGGGCAGCCACGCCCTGGCACAGGACTTCCCACCCAAGAAGCCCATCACCATGGTGGTCGGTTTTGCCGCAGGGGGTGCAGCCGATGCGGCCGCACGCATGATTGCCAAAAAGCTGGGGGACAACATTGGCCAGTCGGTCATCGTCGAAAACCGTGGTGGTGCGGGTGGCAATATCGCCCACGGTCAAGTAGCCAATGGCCCGACCGATGGCTCCATGATTCTGTTTGGCTCCATTGGCCCGCTGGCCATTGCGCCGCATCTGATGAAGCTCAACTACGACCCGCTCAAGGATCTGGCGCCTATCTCGGGCGGGGTGAACTTCCCCAACCTGCTGGTGGTGCACAAAGGTGCTGGCATCAACAACCTGGAGGAGTTTGTGGCTCAGGCCAAGAAGGCTCCCGGCAAGCTGGACTTTGCCTCTACCGGAGCGGGCTCGGCATCTCACCTGGCCGGTGAGCTGCTGAACCAGCGTGCAGGCATTGACACCGTGCACGTTCCCTACAAAGGGGGCGGCCCTGCCATGCAGGACCTGCTGGGTGAGCGCATTACCAGCTACTTTGCTGCACCTCCTACGGCCATGCCCCAGGTGGAAGCTGGCAAGCTGATTCCGCTGGCAACGACCGGCCTGACACGCCCCAGCTACATGCCCAATATTCCGACCGTGGCAGAAGCTGGCTACCCCGGCTTTGAGGCGCTGAACTGGTATGCCTTTGTGGCCGCTGCCAAGACACCAGAGCCGATTCTGGAGCGCTGGAACCAGGAGATCGTCAAGGCACTGAACGATCCTGAAGTCTCCAAAATGCTGCTGGATTACGGCCTGACCCCCCAGCCTTCCACCCGCCAGGAGCTGGCCGAGTTCATCCAGAAAGAATATGTGCAATGGGGTGAGGTGGTGAAGCAAGGCAACTTGCAGGGCAACTGATGCCTGCACATGTGGTTGGACGTTTTCCTTCTTTGATGCCACCTTCGGGTGGCTTTTTTCGTCAGAAACCTGTGCACGGCGCTTTTTTGCCAAGCCAGCGACAATACGCAGCCTGCCCTGCCTGATGCGCCGGGCTTTTGTTTTGCGGCGCTGCGCCGCCTTGCTGGCCTGCTTACTTCCCATGACTGCTACCGCCCCACGTGTGCTGTCGCTCATCCCGCCGATGACGCAGCTCAATACGCCTTATCCTTCTGCGCCCTATCTGACGGGCTTTCTGCGCTCACGCGGCGTGGATGCAGTGCAGGAAGACCTGGCGCTGGCGCTGGTGCTCAAGCTGCTGTCCAGAGAGGGGCTGGAGCAGATCATTGAACTGGTGCAGGCGCAGTACGACGAAGACCCGGAACGCCTGTTCAGCCCCGCCGTGCAAAGCTTCATGGCCCAGCGCGACCGCTATCTGGCGACCATCCACCGCGTGATTGCCTTCCTGCAAGGCAAGGACAGCACGCTGAGCCACCGCATCGTCAGCCGCACCTGGCTGCCCGAAGGCCCACGCTTTGATGCGCTGGAGCATTACATCGACGACGGCTCTGGCGACCCCATCGGCTGGGCCTTTGGTGCTCTGGGCCAGCAAGACCGCGCCAAGCACTACGCCACGCTGTATCTGAACGATCTGGCCGATGTGATTCGTGACGCGGCCGACCCGCGCTTTGAGTTTGTGCGCTATGCCGAGTCGCTCTCGGGCAACCAGCCCACGTTTGACCCGCTGGCCGAGGCGCTGGCTGCCGAGCCCACGCTGGTGGATGAAGTGCTGATGGAGCTGACGCGCAAGGCCATCTGGCGCCATCGCCCCACTGTGGTGTTGCTCTCGACACCGTTCCCCGGCTCGGTCTATGCGGCCTTCCGCATTGCGCAGACCATCAAGGCCGAGTTCCCGCACATCAAGCTGGTGCTGGGCGGCGGCTTTGTGAACACTGAACTGCGTGGCTTGGCCGAGCCGCGTGTGTTTGACTACTTTGACTTTGTCACGCTCGATGCCGGTGAGCGCCCGCTGCTGGCGCTGCTGGAGCACCTGCGTGGCGATCGTGGCCAGTCGCGTCTGGTGCGCACCTTTATTCGCAATGAAGCAGGCGCGGTGCAGTACATCAACATGATGGAGTCTGACATTGCGTTTGCAGAAGTCGGCACCCCCACCTGGGATGGCCTGCCCATTCACGACTACCTGTCGCTGCTGGACATGCTCAACCCCATGCACCGCATGTGGAGCGATGGCCGCTGGAACAAGCTGACCATTGCCCACGGCTGCTACTGGAAAAAATGCAGCTTCTGCGATGTGAGCCTGGACTACATCAGCCGCTACGAAGGCGCAAGCGCGACGGAGCTGGTCAACCGCATTGAAGCCATCGTGCAGGAAACCGGCCAGACCGGCTTTCACTTTGTGGACGAAGCTGCGCCGCCCAAGGCGCTCAAGGCCTTGTCCAAGGAACTGCTGGAGCGCGAGGTAGAAATCAGCTGGTGGGGCAATATCCGCTTTGAAAAGACGTTTACGCCAGAGCTGGCCCAGCTGATGGCCGACAGCGGCTGCATCGCCGTATCGGGCGGGCTGGAAGTGGCCTCTGACCGCCTGCTCAACCTGATGAAAAAAGGCGTGAGCGTAGAGCAGGTGGCCCGCGTGACCAAGGCGCTGACCGATGCTGGCATTCTGGTGCACGCCTATCTGATGTATGGCTTTCCCACGCAGACCGTGCAGGACACCGTGGACGCGCTGGAGTATGTGCGCCAGCTGTTTGAAAACGGCTGCATCCAGAGCGGCTTTTTCCACCGCTTTGCCTGCACCGTGCACTCACCCGTGGGCCAGCACCCTGCCGAATACGGCGTCATCCTGCCCGAGCTGCCACCCGCCACCTTTGCGCGCAATGACATTCCCTTTATTGACCCCGCAGGCGTCGATCACGACAAGCTGGGCGTGGTGCTCAAGAAAGCCATCTACAACTACATGCACGGCATTGGTGTGGAAGAAGACGTGCGCAACTGGTTTGACTTCAAGGTGCCCAAGCCCACTGTGCCACGCAACAAGATTGCCAAAGCACTGGCGGCCAAGGGCTGGTAAGAATCTATAAAAACTGAAGCTGCTTGCGTTGATATTTCAAGAGTATGAAATACTTTTGTATTTGAAAGCTAGAAATATCAAGCGCTAATAGCTATTAAAAACAAAGCGCCTGCATGGGCGCTTTGTTGCTTGATGCATGCTGTGTGCTTGCACATGGTGGTTTTTGTAGTACAGGAAATTTCTGTAAAAACACAAAATAAAGCTTGATAAATTTAATTAAATTTAATAATGCACAGTATTTTTGATTAATAAAGGGTTTTCACTGCGATAGTTTGCAAGAAACATTCGCTGCCTCGCACATAAAGTGATTGGCATCCCATCACTTCACAGCGAGAAAGCCATGGCTGACTTGTTTGCCACCCCCATGGGCTGTAGCAGGCCCAGCACATGCAGGAGTCTGAGCCTATGAAGCTGGACCACACCCTGCGCGCCAAGCTGCTGCCCGACCTGCCGGACTGGACGTTCAAGGACGAGCGCGGCGGCCTGATTACCCGCGACTTTGTGTTTCATGACTTTGCCCAGGCGTTCGCGTTCATGGCCCAGGTGGCCCTGTATGCAGAAAAGCACAACCACCATCCGGAGTGGTTCAACGTCTACAACCGGGTGTCGGTCACGCTGACTACGCATGACGTAGAGGGGCTGTCCATTCAGGACATCCAGATGGCGCAGCAGATGGACCGCATCGCGCAGGCCCTGCAGCAGCAGACGCTGTGACATGGAGGAGGCCCCATGTTGCAGCAACCCCAAGCGACCACCAAGCACGGCCTGGCCGCTGGCGCGGCCCACCAGCCTGAGCGTCCCGACTGGACGGTCGACCAGCAGTGGAGCGCCTATACCGCGCAGGAGCATGGCATCTGGAAGACCTTGTTCGAGCGGCAAAGCAGGCTGCTGCCCGGCCGGGCGTGTGACGAATTCATGCGTGGCCTGCAGGACTTGCCCATTGGCCCGGAGCAGATTCCGAACTTTGAGGCCCTGTCTGAAAAGCTCATGCAGCGCACGGGCTGGCAGGTCGTGGCCGTGCCCGGTCTGGTGCCAGACGATGTGTTTTTTGAGCACCTGGCCAACCGCCGCTTTCCGGCAGGCCATTTCATCCGCAAACCGCATGAGCTGGACTATCTGGAAGAGCCCGACGTCTTTCATGACGTATTCGGCCATGTGCCCATGCTCATGAACCCGGTCATGGCGGACTACCTGCAGGCATACGGTCAGGGCGGCCTGCGCGCCAAGGCGCTGGGCGCGCTCGATAACCTGGCCCGGGTCTATTGGTACACCGTAGAGTTTGGCCTGGTGCAGCAGGCAGACGGGCTGCGCATCTATGGCGCAGGCATTGCTTCTTCGCCTGCAGAAACCGTTTTTTCAGTGGAAGACACTTCACCCAACCGCATTCAGTTTGAACTGGAGCGCGTGATGCGCACCCACTACCGCATCGACGACTTTCAGGAAACCTACTTCGTGCTGCAGCACTTTGGCGATTTGCTCAATCTTGCGAACATCGACTTTGCGCCGGTGTACGCGCGCGTAGCCCATGCACCCTGCTACGAGCCGGGCGATGTGCTGCCATCTGACCAGCTGCTGCACCGTGGCACAGGCCGCTATCACCAGCATCCAACGCACAAGGGAAAGCAATGACCACCAAAACCGTTTTGATTACAGGTGCCGCTGGCCAGCTAGGGCAGGCCGTTGCCGCACGTTTTCGGCAGGATGGCCTGCGTCTGATTCTGGCTGACCGCAATGAACAGGCTCTCGAACAAGTGTTTGGCGAGCGCGACAATGAAATACTGCTGCCTGTAGACCTGCTCAAGCGCGAACAGGTGGCCAGCGAAATCGCCTGGGCACAGTCACGCTTTGGCAGCATCGATGTGTGCTGCCATATCGCCGGCGGCTTTCGCATGGGCGAGGCGGTGCACACCACGTCTGACGCCACCTGGCATTTTCTGATGGACCTTAACGCCAAAGCCCTGCTGCACGTGGCTGCCGCCGTCATCCCCGGCATGTGCCAGCAACAGCGCGGCAGCTTTGTCACCGTGGGGGCAGGGGCGGCCCTGAAGGGCGGTGCCCACATGGGCGCCTACAGCGCCTCCAAGAGCGCCCTGATCCGGCTGACCGAAGCCATGTCCGCCGAACTCAAGCACCAGGGCATCAACGTGAACTGCGTGCTGCCCTCCATCATCGACACCCCCGACAACCGCGCCGCCATGCCCGATGCCGACCCCGCGCAGTGGGTCAAGCCCCAGGCGCTGGCCGAGGTGATCGCCTTCCTCACTTCGGACGGCGCAAGCGCCGTCCACGGCGCGGCGATTCCGGTGTGTGGGTTGGTGTGAGGGGAGGTGCCCACTTTCCTCTGTTGGGTAAGGTGGGGGCACAGGCTTCCTGTGCAGGAGTCATGGTCGCAAAGTCTGCAGACGTTGGACTCGGTGTTTGGCAATCAGGCACTGCAAACTGCCGATGGCTGGAGATTGGATTGGGTAGGGCAGATTACTGTCGCTCGCACATTCCAAGTGCAGCCACAAGCTTGTCTCTGAGTGCAGGCATGTCCTTCTGGATGACGGCCAAGACAATCTCATATTGGATTCCGTCATAGCCATGGCTGATTTTTGAGCGCATACTCCACCAGCCAGAAGCATTCAGCGCATGCTGTTCCACCAACTCTGGGTTGGCTGTCTGTGCATTGTGAAGGCATTGCCCAACGACTTTTATGCAGCGAACCAATGCGTCGCGCAGCATGTTGACTTCGATGGCGTCATCGTCTTCATCGCAAAGCCTGTCTTGCATCTCTGGTGATGCGCTGCTCAGGTATTGGCTGGCCAATCGATGCGCTTGATGGCATCTTGCAGATAGTCAGACAGTCTCTCTGGCTTGACAGGATCCTTGCTCACAGTGCCACTGCCTTTTGCACCACGGAATCGCGCCATTTCTTGGGGAGGCTGCGAGGGGTGTTTACATCGAATTGAACGCCAATTTCCTGGCTGAGCTCTCTCTGCATATTGACCAAATCGAGCAAGCTGCCGCCAGGCATCATGTCGATCAAGAGATCCACATCACTGGCTTCACCTTGCGTGCCTGATGCAACTGATCCGAACACGCGCGGATTGGCACCCTTGTGGCGCGCCACGATTGCGCGTATACGCTCTCTTTGGCTGAGTAGTTGGCGGTAAGTTGTCATGCTCAACCTCCTTGTGGCCATTCTTGCAGTCTATGGATTCTCGGGCAATAGGACGTGGTTCATCAAACCAGCAGTCTTTGTACGGCGGAATTGCCGATGAAACGTTGGCTGAAATAAAAAAAGCCAAGTGAAATCAATCACTTGGCTTTTATGTTTGGCGGAGGCTGTGACAGTCGAACTGACGTTTCATTTTGCATCATGAAGCATCAAGATTCAAAGTTTTTCCAATAAAAAACAATTAGTTATGATTTTGTTTGTCTCAAGCTGACTCATTGTGCATCGCACAATATTCTGTTTTTTCCGTATACTATTCCGTATAACGAGAGCAAAATGGGCCTCCAGTTTCCGTCGAACTTAAACGTATGGTGAAAGCAAATAAATTGACGCAGTTGCAAGCCAGCCGAATCAAGGAGGCTGGCATGCATGGCGATGGTGCAGGGCTGTGGCTGAAGGTCACCGACGGCGGCTCCAAATCTTGGGTCTTGCGCTACACGATGGCAGGGCGAGAGCGTCGGACGGGGCTTGGGCCATACCCCGATGTTTCGCTGGCCGAAGCACGCGACAAAGCCATGGCATGGCGCAAGCAGGTACGTGAAGGCGTTGACCCGATGAAGGTCAAGCAGAAGGCCATGGCGACCGCGCGCGCGGAGCAAGCTAATAAGGTCACGTTCGCTTGGTGTGCAGCGCAGTACATCGAGTCGCATCGTGCTGGTTGGAAAAATGCCAAGCATGCAGAGCAGTGGGTCAGTACGCTGGCCATGTACGCTGAACCTGTGATGGGTAAGATGGACGTGGCCCTGGTGGAGACCGAACATGTGGTGCGCGTGCTTGAGCCTATTTGGAACAGTAAGCCTGAAACGGCTTCCCGTTTGCGTGGGCGCATTGAATCCATTCTTGGCTGGGCCAGTGCCCGCCGCCTGCGCAACGGCGACAACCCCGCACGTTGGAAAGGGCATCTGGATTCATTGTTTCCTGCCCGCACCAAAGTCTCTCGGACGCGACACTTCGCTGCACTTCCGTGGAAGGATATGCAGCCGTTCATGACTTCGCTGGAGGCGCAGGCAGGTGTGGGTGCGTTGGCGTTGCGCTTTACCATCCTCACTGCTGCTCGCTCTGGTGAGGTGCGCGGCATGGTATGGGATGAAGTGGACTTGTCAGCCCGTCTGTGGGTTGTTCCTGCTGAACGCATGAAGGCGGGGCGCGAACACAGGATTCCATTGTCAGATGCTGCCGTGGCCTTGTTGCGTCAGCAGGAGCAAGCGCTCCTGGCTGGCACGAATGTCGTTTTCCCCAGCGTGCGGGACCATAAGCCTCTTTCGGATATGACGCTCACGGCAGTGCTTCGCCGAATGCAGCGCAATGATTTGACGGTGCACGGCTTTCGCTCGACCTTCCGCGACTGGGCTGCCGAAGCGACGGATTACCCTCAGGAAATGGCCGAGATGGCGCTGGCACACGTGGTCAGCAATAAGGTGGAGGCTGCTTACCGGCGAGGTGACATGTTGGAGAAGCGTCGTGAGATGATGCAGAAATGGGCTGAGTTCATTCTTTAGCGCTAAGGCTTTGGAAGTGATCGCCAGCCTTTTCTTCCCTGTGGCGCATTGCGCATAATTGAGTAGAGCAAGGAGCTTCCCATGCGACCATCACAAGCACTTGAAATTAGGCGTAGCGATGTACGCGCAGCAGTGGGCCGTTATCGCACTGAAAACCCGCGTGTATTTGGCTCCGTCGTGCATGGAACCGATCAAGAAGGCAGCGACTTGGATTTGATCGTTGATGCTCTTCCGGGGGCCACGCTCTTTGATCTGGGAGGCTTGCAGGATGAATTGGAGAGCATCCTTGGTATTCAGGTCGATTTGCTGACCCCCTACGATTTGCCCGCCAAATTCCGCGATCAAGTCCTTTTGGAGGCCCGGCCTGTATGAATATGAACAGGTTGCCTGATTACATTGATCATATGCAGCAGGCGGCTGCAGATGCATGTGGCTTTGTTGTGGGCATGACCCGAGACGAATTTGAGGCAGACAAGAAGACGCAGCAAGCGGTCATCATGAGCCTCATCATTCTTGGCGAAGCAGCCACCAAGGTCATGGATGGCTATGGTGATTTTGCAGCAGCGAATCCTAATGTTCCTTGGAGAGCTATGCGCGGGATGCGCAATCGCATCGCCCATGGATATTTCGATATCAATCTAGATGTGGTCTGGGATACCGTACAAACAGCATTGCCTGAATTACAGAAACAACTAATCGTAGTTGGGAAAAATCCTGATTTATGATTTCTATGTGAGTTGAAGATAATTTTCAGTACTACTATTCAGAAAAAAGGGACACAAAATGTGTCCCTTTTTTTGTTTGTAAGTTATTTAAATTTCTCGGCCTGAAGGCTAAGTTTATCGGATGAAGATTCTTGTAAATTGGAATCGCTACAGCTGGAGAAAAGAAGTGTATTTTTGAGAATATAGTCATGAAATGATTGACTTAAGTGATTGTGAAATTAAAGTTCATGTATTGGTTTTAATGGTGTTAAAGGTTTTATTTTTCTGAGTTTGATGATTTGAATCTGAGCAGGAGATAGATTTAATTTCTTTCGGGTCAGGTTGACGAACTTAGGGGAGGCTTGGCAGTATGAGCTGAAAGCGATATCTAAAGAATATTTTTCAACTAATATATTGTATAGATCTTCTCTTTTTCCATAAAATAAATGTTTTACTTTCCCGTCTCCATGATATGGGAGAAGATTTTTTATTTGTATATTCAAGGCGGCCTTTTTCATCATTTCTTTTAGTTTTATGAAAGCTGGCTCTCCAATATTGCAGTATGGGTCTTTTGCATTTTTTGTCTTTTTTGCGACTATTCCTTTGATTTCCTCAAGGTACCACTCGGAAGTTTTTAAAATTTGAGGATTCCTCTTATAACCTGTCTGTACTAGGAAGAGATCAAAAGGGATGATTTCCGATTTGCCTTTACTTATTCTTGGTGAATAAACCAATTGTAGGTTTTTTCCCTCATTATTGCGCCAATTTGAGTAATTCTCTACAACACTATCAATATTGATTTGGTATTGGTTGTGAAGATTCAGTGCGATTCTCATCCAAAAAATAATAGGCAAACTCATTTCTAATGAAATGTGCTCTATGGTATTGGATAGCACTCCTACGATTCTTTCAGTCGCTTCTACTAGACAAGTATCAATTTCGTCAGGTTGATGATACTGATTTTCAGTAACTCTATTTTTTTTGATCTCATGAAGAATATGCTTTCTAAGCTGTTCGTTATTGATGGGTATTTCAGTTTCAATGACGATAAATCGAATGAATTCTTCAAGTGACCAGTGATAAATATCATGTTGAAAGATTTTTGTCATGGTTTTATTGGATCAATATTTTTATCTTGCTGAGCAATAAAGATTGGTACCTAACACTATGCCTAACAGATGGCCTAACACATACCTAACCATCGTACCTCACACCTAACAGTTCAGCAAAGCAAGCAACTGCCCTGCCTGCAAATTTTCTAAATCTGTAAAGCCTGGTAGCTGGGCGACTGCATCCTGCATGTCGTCCGTAGCACTAGGAGCTTGCTATGGCATATCGCCAAAAACCTATCCTTGCTACAGGCGCTGAATGCGCAGCTGCCTCAACCAAGATTGCCCGTACACGCCTTGATCCTTTGCTGGACTTCGATCAGCTTCCCAATTCCGCCCATGTCCGCATAGATGTGGTGCAAGGGCTGTATGCGTGCTCACGCGCAACCGTTTGGCGTCACGTTAAAGCCGGTCATATCCCTGCCCCTGTGAAGATCTCAACGCGCATAACTGCTTGGCAGGTTGGCTCTCTGCGTAAGCACCTTATGGAGATAAATTGAGGCGAATTCATTCCCTGACTTTTGCATGTTAATAGCTGTAAAAGTCAGGTATTGAAAGGCCGCATAAATATCAGTTTTATGGCTAATCGATTAGGCGATACAGCTAGTTATAAGCCATAAAAATAAACTAAACACTGCAGAAATAGTGGTTTATTAAGGCGATGCAGATGGTGGATTGTTATCAATGACGCTACTGACACATTCAGCTAGTAATAGTGTAAATATCGTATAGCCGTAAACCACTAACCATAACCAATTTACGAAAAGAAGAGATATGACTGATACGCTTCACATGTTGACAAACAATAAGCCTATACCAATTAATTTGGCTTCCAAGATGTTTGGTATTGATTTTTGGAAATCATTCATCAATGATGATGTAAGTGGGGGGAAGGTTATGACTTTGAAATCGCCTGTGACAGGCGCTGGCTTCAAAGTAACCCCTTGGCTGGATAAAGAGAAGAGGCACCTTGTTGGTTTCTTAATAAAAATCAACGTGCCAGCCCGTGTAGTAGGAAACAACGCATTTTTGCATGTACTGGTCTATGAGTCTGCAAAGCTGGCCTTGATGCTTCTAAAAGAGCATTTCAAAAGCAATGGGGTGTGTCGTAAGTATTTAAATATGATTAACTTAAAGCATGCTGTGATCAAGTACTTGGAGCTAACCTACTTGCTCAAGTGCGATGATATTGATGATGCAATGCTTAAAAGTAATGAGCTTGAAGCACGTATTAATGCCATCTACCATTACATAGCTACAAAATATAGAAATCATCAAGGTGAAGGTTATGATAGAACTGTATATTTGGATCTTCGTAATCATCCATTTGTGCGTGCATACATTAAATGGCATGACATTAAGGAGAATAAGAAATACGGTTTATATGATGGTGCGGATTATTTGGGTGAAGATATAAAAGAAAAGATTTATGCTTTAAGTAAATCTGGTTTGCGTATTGAGTTGGGTGTTAGTGAAGCCTATTTGGAGAAGCATCATCCGGGTATGAGTCGCATTATGGCTTGGAAAGATAAAGCTAATGCAGATGATGTAATTGGTAAGGTTTTTGAGAGTTTTCGGTCGATGCTTCGGTTGAACGATAACCTTCGCCACAACAAGCATCGTCCCAATGATTTAGCTAAGTTTGATCAAAAGACGCAGGATTTTCTTAAAACTTACTACGCTGGCGAGGCGGGGCCTTATCTTGAAGGGCTAACAAAAAATCAGCGCTATGAACTGAAAAAGAAGATTTTGAATGTTGCGCGGATTGACCCTAGTATTCCTCCATCTAAACATAAGCAGCTGACGCATATGAAGTGGTGTAAGCAACCTTCAGCCCCAACGTTGTTAAAAAAGCATCGTGAAATTTGGCCCTATGTTTTTAATATGGAAAATATGCCAATTTTTTACGAAAATATTAAGCAAGCAGGTTTGAAATTGAATAATGAAAAATTTGATGATGGTACTTCAGATATCTCAGACTTGATGGGTGATACCCATGTAGATGAGAAAGAGAAGACGATTAAATCGAAGCCTTATCGTGGCTTTGGAAGTTTGAATATTCCCAATATTTCAAATTTGACGGATGATTGATAGGCGGATTATTTGAATTTGATGGCATGTGACCTGGCGGTTGCATGCCATTTTTTGTTTTGCAGCTTGTCGTTACTTGCTTGACGCAATACATGTCGCAATTCAAGTATTGCGTCATTTGCATTTAGAGGCTCCCAATAGTTCATGGTGCTGAGGGTGTTTGGGTAGTTGGGCAAGAGGATTCAGTGCTCTACGAGCACGGTTGCAGCGCCCCTGGTGTCGCGGGCCGATGCTGCTTGAGTCAAGGTACATTCGTGGGCAAAGGAAAGCAAAGCGTGTGCACTACATCCTTGTCACACTCCAGGCCCTGTTTGCGGTTGCTTCAGCATGGGCAGTGCACAGGGCTCGTCTGGGACTTTTAAATCAATGAGATAGCTGCGGAATGGATGCAACCGCCGTAGGTTCAGGCACAAATGCCGCTACCATTCCAAAAGAATGAACTGCTCCCTCCAAAAAATATGAATGCGGTCGAAATCGAGTCAGCCGTATCGGATCTCGCTGCCCAACCCTTCGACGCTGCTGAATTTCCCTATGCCTTCCTAGTGTCCTGTCCTGTTAATTTATGGCATTAATCGTGCATGCCAATACGGTAT
>ENA-UOJC01002758-UOJC01002758.1-human-gut-metagenome-genome-assembly--contig:-C104-NODE-2758-length-18115-cov-68.292636_pt1 | contig 18115 bp, 15 predicted proteins | sample MGYA00242339_ERZ723886 | MGnify/ENA metagenome assembly ERZ723886 | reverse complement strand
TTGCACTTGAGTGTTGAATTCACCAAATGTTGCCGAAGGTTAAATACGTTAAAGTTAGGAAGCCACAGAAAGGCACATCCGACCGCCGGCAATTCTTTTTTGCAAGTCAAGTGCATTTATAAAACCATATCCCAACTTCCCCTTATTTTATCAGAACAAAAAAACGTATCTTTGCCGTTGCTGCAGCAGGGATGCACGATTTCCGTTCCCGATGCGTGGCAACTTCTTTCAGAAACACCTGCATTCCTTTATATATATAGCTACCATACCATGAGAAGAACATTCCTGCTATTCATCGGTCTCATACTGATCTGCTCCCATCCTGCCGTTTCCTCGGCCGGCAATCCTTTTGTCATTGGTAAGAGCCGCATCACATTCATCACCGACAACCTCGTACGCCTTGAGTATTCCAACGACGCCGGCTTCCTTAATGATTCCACGCTCTTCGCCGTCGACCGGCGCATCGCCGGTGCCGAGGTAAAAATGGAACGCTCCGGCCGCAAATACATCTTCACCACCAAAGCCATGCGCCTGGAGTTCGATGCAGACGGCTGCCCCTTCGGGCAATGCAACCTCAAGGCACAGTGGACGCAAGGCGGGAAGAAAAGGACATGGCACCTGAGCGATACCCAGAGCAACAACCTTCAAGGTCCCGTCGTCACCCTCGATGCCGTCAGCGGGCCTGTCCCGCGCATGGAGGGCCTCCTGAGCCGCGACGGCTGGTATCTCATCGACGATTCCGGCAAGGATGTCTACAAAAACGGCTGGCTACAATACCGCGACCGCAATCATGTGCAGGACTTCTACCTCTTCGTCTACGGCACAGACTACAAGGCTGCGCTCCGGTCCCTGGCCGCCATCAGCGGACGCGTGCCCATGACGCGCAAATATGTGCACGGCTCATGGTACTGCCGCTGGTGGCCGTACACCGCCGACGACTATCGCGACATCGTCAGAGAATACCACGAGCACGACTTCCCCATCGACATTCTCGTCTTCGACATGGACTGGCACCGCAAAGACGGTAAAGTAGGTACCGGACACGCTTTCACCCGCGGATGGACCGGCTACAGCTGGAACCGCAAGCTCATACCCGATCCCGAAGGGCTCCTCAAAGAACTTCGCGAACAAGACATATACGTTACGCTCAACGACCATCCGCACGACGGCATCCGCCCTACAGAAGACATGTACGAAGACTTCATCCGCGACCTGCACGCAGACACGGCGAAGACGGGCGTTCCATACTTCGACGCCGGAGACCGCCGCTACATGGAAGCCTTCTTCAAACACGCCCACGGGGAAAGCGAACGCATGGGCGTGGCCTTCTGGTGGCAGGACTGGCAGCAGGACTACGCCTTCGCCACCGTGCGCGGAACCACGACGAAGCACGTGCCCTGGCTTAACGAACTCTACTACAACAACGCCCGGAAGGACAACCTGCGCGGACAAGGCTTTGCCCGCTGGGGCGGATGGGGCGACCACCGTCATCCCATCCAGTTCTCGGGCGACGCCGTCGGCAACTGGGACATGCTGCGCTTCGAAGTAGACCTGACCACAACAAGCGGCAACATGGGATGCTTCTTCTGGGCACACGACATCGGCGGCTTCTACGACGGACTGGACAAGGAGCTCTACACGCGCTGGACACAGTTCGGCCTGCTGAACTCGTCACTCCGCATCCACTCTGTAGTCGGCAAGGATATGGACCGCCGGCCCTGGCTCTGGGGCGAACGGGAGGAAAAGGCCATGCGCGCCGTATACCACCTGCGCTCGCAACTCATGCCATACATCTACAGCAGTGTACGCCAATGCCACACAGACATGCTGCCTCTCAACCGCGGCCTGTACATCGAAGCTCCCGACGACGAAAGTTCCTATACCCACCCCGGTGAGTTTTTCTTCGGCGACCTCATCCTCGGCGCTCCCGTAACCGAAGCAGGAGAAGGCGAGGATTTCACGGTAGAGAAGAACGTTTACTTTCCCTCCGGCAGCCGCTGGTACAGCCTCTTCACCGGCAAGAGTTACGACGGCGGCACTACGCAAACCGTCAGCACGCCACTCGAAGAGTCGCCCGTATTCGTAAAAGGAGGATGGCCGCTCCCCATGCAGCCCTACACCGAACGCATGGCCTCCACGCCCCTCACAAAACTCATCGTCCGCTGCTATCCCGGTCAGGAAGACGACGACAACAGCTACACGCTCTACGAAGACGACGGACAGAGCATGGACTACGCCAAAGGGCGGTTCGCCACCACGGAGCTTCGCTATAATTTGCACAAAGGTATAACTACCGTAGCAATAGAACCGGCTAAAGGAGAATATGAAGGACAGCCCGCACGCCGCGCCTACCGCATAGAGTTGCCCGGCATAGCGGCAGGCGCACGTGTCAAAGTCAACGGCCACAAGATCAAAGCAGTCTTCGACAATGCACTCGGAGGCATCGTCGTCGATGTCAGGAAAACTGACATCAGACGCCGCGTCACCGTGGTCGTGGAGTGACAATAAACCATGCGCAAACCGGCAGATGGACAAGCGGCTTTTATCCGGCCACCTGTTCATTTTGCAGGAAGGCACATTTTCAAGGTCATATTTTCAGTTTTTTTTTTATTAATCAAAACAAAAAATCGTATCTTTGCAGCCGCTATGGCAAGTACGAACGACCTTCATATCGATTTGCTCGCAGCAGCCCGAAACGGTAGCCCTCTGAGATTCAACCTATCCGATGATTTCTTTGAAGCATTGGAGCAGAACGAGATCATAGGGGGCGCATTGGATGTAACTATAATCGTGGCGCAGACCGCCGGCGATTTTTTCCGCGTAAGCTACACGCTGACGGGAAAAGTACGCGTGGCGTGCGACCGTTGCTTAGACGATTTAGACCTGGGAATAGAAGCATCCGACAATGTCAAGGTCTGCTACGGCAACGCTCTCCTGCAAGAAGACGAGGATGTGAGGGAGCTGCCTGCCGGCTCGAATGTTTACGACGTATCGTGGGACATCTACGAAATAGCCGAATCATCGCTCCCGCTGCAACGGGTTCATGAAGAGGATGAATGCAATCTCGAAATGATCGAGAAGCTCCGGAGTCTGGCGGCGCGTCAGGAACACGAAGAATAAAATATTAATCACTAAAGCATTATAAAGAAATGGCACATCCTAAAAGAAGACAATCGAAAACCAGAACGCTGAAACGTAGAACCCACGACAAGGCAGTCATGCCCACCATGGCCATCTGCTCCAACTGCGGCGCCTGGCACATCTATCACACCGTTTGCCCCTCTTGTGGCTACTACCGCGGCAAATTGGCAGTTGTGAAAGAGGAAGTTGCAGAATAATTGATTCTCACACAGGAGGAGGACGCGGCCGGCCAAGACCAGTTCTCCTCTTTGTTTTTTATTTTACATCTGTAGTTTTCGATAGTCCCTACAAATATAATTATGGAAAAGATAAATGCTGTTATCACCGGCATCGGCGGATACGTACCCGAATATGTACTGAACAACGACGAACTTTCGCGTATGGTAGACACCAATGACGAATGGATAATGACGCGCATCGGCATCAAAGAGCGCCGCATCCTCAACGAAGAAGGCCTCGGCACCAGCTATATGGCCCGCAAGGCCGTGAAGCAGCTGCTTGAGAAGACCGGCACCGACCCGCAGGAAATAGACTGCCTCATCGTGGCTACCACTACGCCCGACTACCACTTCCCCTCCACCTCTTCGATAGTCATCGGCCGCGTGGGAATGAAGAATGCCTTCGCCATTGACATGCAAGCCGCCTGTTGCGGTTTTCTCTTCGCCATGGACGCAGCCTCGGGCATGATACAAAGCGGACGCTACAAGAAAATCATCGTGTGCGGCGCTGACAAGATGTCAAGCATCGTCGACTACACCGATCGTGCCACCTGCCCCATCTTCGGCGACGGAGCCGCCGCCGTACTCGTAGAGCCCACCACCGAGGATCTCGGCTGGAAAGACTCATATCTGCGCGCCGACGGCAAGGGACTTCCCTTCCTCTGCCAGAAAGCCGGCGGTTCAGTGTGCAGCCCCTCCTACTTCACCATTGACCACCGCATGCACTACCTTCATCAGGAAGGCCGCACGGTATTCAAGTTCGCCGTAACCAACATGAGCGACGCCAGCGCTCTTATCGCCGAACGCAACAACCTCGACAAGGACAACATAGCATGGGTCATCCCCCACCAGGCCAACGTGCGCATCATCGAGGCCGTAGCCAACCGTCTCGAACTGCCTATGGACAAGGTTATGCTCAACATACAGCGCTACGGCAACACTTCGGCCGGTACACTGCCCCTTGCTATGTGGGACTATGAGAAACAGCTCAAGAAAGGTGACAATCTCATCCTTACCGCCTTCGGCGCCGGATTCACTTGGGGAGCTGCCTACATGAAGTGGGGATACGACGGCAAATAATCCAACTTATTATTCCTTTACGACCTCATGCACAAAGCCGGATTCGTTAATATCGTAGGCAACCCCAACGTTGGCAAAAGCACCCTCATGAACCTGCTTGTCGGCGAGCGCATCAGTATCGCCACCTTCAAGGCTCAGACCACACGCCACCGCATCATGGGAATCATCAACACGGAAGACACACAGATCGTCTTCTCCGATACGCCGGGCGTACTCAAGCCCAACTACAAGTTACAGGAGACCATGCTGGCGTTTTCCGAATCGGCCCTACAGGACGCCGATGTGTTGCTCTACGTAACCGACATGGTGGAGACACCCGACAAGAACAGCGAATTTCTGCAACGCGTGAGCCGGATGAAGGTGCCCGTACTGCTGCTCATCAACAAAATAGACTTGAGCAACCAGAAGGCCCTCGAACAAAAGGTGGCCGACTGGCACGAACTACTGCCCGAGGCCGAGATATATCCCATCTCGGCCTTGGCTAAGTTCAATGTGGACAACGTACTGCGGCGTATACGTGAACTACTGCCCGATTCTCCGCCTTACTTTGACAAAGAACAATGGACGGACAAACCGGCACGCTTCTTCGTTACGGAAATCATCCGCGAGAAAATACTCCTCTACTACGACAAGGAGATACCCTATGCCGTCGAAGTGGCAGTGGAATCCTTCAAGGAGTCGGAAAAGGTCATTCACATAAGGGCCGTCATCTTCGTGGAACGTGAGAGCCAGAAAGGAATCATCATCGGCCACCGCGCGGTGGCACTCAAGAAGATTTCGATCGAGGCCCGCAAATCGCTCGAAAAGTTTTTCGGCAAAAACATCTACCTCGAGATATTCGTCAAGGTAGACAAGGATTGGCGCAACAGCAGCAAACGGCTCGAGGTGTACGGTTATAAACAAGACTGACCCTCTACAAGGCCATGTCGCAAGTCCCTACTCTTCTTCCAACGCAACAAACCAGCAAGATTCTTCATGTCAAAATTAGTAGCAATAGTAGGCCGGCCCAATGTCGGCAAGTCAACGCTCTTCAACCGCCTCACAGGAACGCGCCAGGCCATCGTCAGCGATGAAGCCGGCACTACGCGCGACCGTCAGTACGGCAAGTGCGAATGGGGCAAGCAGGAATTTTCCATCGTCGACACCGGCGGCTGGATTGTCAACTCTGACGACATCTTCGAGGAGGAAATCCGCAAACAAGTTCTTCTGGCCACGGAGGAATCGGATATAATCCTCTTTCTCGTCGACGTAAAGAACGGCGTGACTGATCTTGACGAGGAGGTGGCCCGCATATTGCGGCAGGCCGCCGTGCCGGTGATTCTCTGTGCCAACAAGACCGACAACAACGAGGACCGCTACTACTCCGCCGACTTCTACCGGCTGGGGCTCGGCGACCCTGTCTGCGTGTCGGCAGCCACAGGCAGCGGAACCGGCGACCTGCTCGACCTTATTATGGAAAAACTCGGCAAGGAGCAACAGGAGACTGACGAGGAACTCGCCATACCCCGTTTCTCTATTGTAGGGCGTCCGAATGTAGGCAAAAGCAGTCTCATCAATGCCTTCATAGGCGAAGACCGGCACATCGTTACCAACATTGCCGGCACCACGCGCGACAGCATCCTCACGCGTTACAACAAGTTCGGATTCGACTTCTTCCTCGTCGACACCGCCGGCATACGCAAGAAGAACAAAGTAACGGAAGACCTCGAGTTCTACTCCGTCATGCGCTCCATACGCGCCATAGAGAACTCCGATGTATGTATTCTGCTCCTTGACGCAACACGCGGCATAGAGGGACAGGATATGAACATTGTGCAGATAATCCAGCGCAACAACAAAAACATCATCGTTGTCGTCAACAAGTGGGACTTAGTCGAAGACAAGAGCCAGGCAGCCATCTCACATTTCGAGAACGCTATCCGCCAGCGCATGTCTCCATTCTCCGACTTTCCGATTCTCTTCGTGTCGGCTCTCACCAAACAGCGCATATTCAAAGTGCTCGAGACGGCTAACATGACTTTCAACAACCGCAAGCGCCGTGTCACCACCTCCAAACTCAACGAAGAGATGTTACCCATCATTGAGTCGTATCCGCCTCCTTCCATCAAAGGCAAGTACATCAAGATCAAATATTGCACGCAGTTGCCGGATACACAGATACCCTCCTTCGTATTCTATGCCAACTTGCCGCAATACGTGAAGGAGCCCTACCGCCGCTTCCTTGAGAACAAGATACGCGAACGCTGGGATTTCTGCGGCACGCCCATCAACATCTTTATCCGCCAGAAATGATGTGCGGAAAAAAATACTTGCAATGCATCGCGGGCCTGCTCATATTGTCCGCCGGCATTAGCTGCGGAGGAGACGACAACGCCCGCCCCGAAAACAATAATGCGACGACACCCATCACCAAGGATGTCGTCGCACAAATATACGACTTGTATGTAAGCAAGGACTACAAGTCCTATATAGAAGAGATGCTTTCATGCGACGGAAAACCGGAAGAGTACCGGAAAAGCATGGAAAATCTCATGCACCAGCATGCCACAGAACACGCCCAAACCTCAGGCGAAATAACCGGCTTCAGCGTCGACAGCATCCAGACCGCCAATTCAGGTAAAGCCGCTGAAGCTTATCTCAGCGTCAAATATTCTACAGGAAACACCGAGACCATACAACTGCAATTAGTTCACGACGGCCACCACTGGCGCCTGCGTTGAGCAAATCAACTGCCCAAAGGAGTATAAGGGTAAGAAATAATCCGACTTATTAATCGCTTGAATTCAAGGATAGAGCTTAATTAAAAGCGACCTAATTGCGATTTTTCCATACATATATTTTCTTTACATAAATACTTACAATCCTATAAAAAGGAAGTCCCCTAATAATCAAAATAGATTATCAAGGGACCTTCTTGAGGGTGACTAGTGGGATTCGAACCCACGACATTCAGAACCACAATCTGACGCTCTAACCAACTGAACTATAGTCACCATGTAAGCTCTTCCTCCGAAAAGCGATGCAAAGATATGAAGTTTTTACAAAACAACCAAATTTTTATCCTTGTTTTTACCAAAAACCGCTGTTGAAATAAATATCTTAAATAATGTATGCACAAATATTTTGTCATTGTGCATTGTTTTCGTACTTTTGCCGAAAATTTTACCAATTTAGCAGAAATATGAGAAAACTCATCATTAGTGCTGTCGCACTTGCAGCTACATTGCCGGCAATCGCAGGCGGCTATCTGACAAACACGAACCAAAGTGTCGCATTCTTGCGTAATCCGGCCCGCCTCGCCACCTTTGGTATCGAAGGTGCCTACAGCAATCCAGCCGGACTGGCATGGCTCGACGAAGGCTGGCATCTCGCCTTCAACTGGCAGAACGCCGCACAAGAGCGTAACATAACTTCGACCTTCGCCCCTTTTGCCTATAATATTAATCAGCCGGGTATTTCCGTACGCAAATTCAAAGGAGAAGCCTCGGCCCCCTTCATTCCTTCGTTCGATGCGGCTTACCGCAAGGGCGACTGGACTATTTCCGCGCACTTCGGCATTACCGGCGGTGGCGGCAAAGCCACCTTCAACTCCGGTCTGCCCATGTTCGAGGCACCTGTGGCCTGTATTCCGGGAATGCTGACCCAGGCAGGGATAGCGTCTGACGCCTACTCCGCCGACATGTACATGAGCGGCCGGCAATTCATCTACGGACTACAGCTCGGACTCACCTACAAACTGTTCGACAACATCGGCAATCTCAAGCAAGGTCTATCCGTACATCTCGGCGCGCGCATGAACTTTGCCAGCAACCATTACGAAGGTTATCTGCGACGCATAAGCGCTGCCATCAACGGCCAGATGACCCAGCTCAACCCTTTCTTCACGCTACAGGCCACCCAATATGAGACACAGGCCCTGCAGGCACAACAGGCCGCACAGACTTTCCGCGATCTGGCTGCTACAACCACCGATCCGGCCCTTAAGGCACAATATGAGGCACAGGCCAGCCAATATGCCGCAGGTGCTGAAAAAGCGACAGCTGCCGCACTTCAGTTCAACGGCTTGGCCAGTCGTACCGCCGACATTGAACTTGACTGTGACCAGAAAGGCTGGGGCATAGCGCCTATCATCGGTGCGGACTATCGGATTGGAGCTCTGAACATAGGTGCCCGCTACGAGTTTCAGACCAATATGAACATCGAGAACAAAACGAAAGTCAACACAACAGGCGTAGCATCCTTTGCAAATGGTGTGAACACACCGAATGACATACCCGGCATCCTGAGCATCGGCGCTCAGTACGACATCCTGCCGAAATGGCGGGTCATGGTAGGCTGGAACTGCTACTTCGACAAAAAGGCCGGCATGTCCGACAACAAACAGAAACATCTGAACCACAACACGCATGAGATCACGGCAGGTATGGAGTACGACCTTACCGACCGTCTCACCGTGAGCGCCGGCTACCAGAATACGGACTACGGCCTGAGCGATAAATTCCAGAGCGATCTGAGCTTCCACGACGATTCCTACTCACTGGGACTCGGACTCCGCATGAAGATCTCCAACCGCGTCAGCATGGATGCCGGTTATTTCTGGACTAATTACAAGGACTACACTAAAAGATCCGACAACTACAACGGTACCGGTCTCAGCGGAACGGACACATACAGCCGCAAGAACAAAGTATTCGGTCTCGGCGTAGAAGTACGCATCTGATCCTGCAGACAAAACATTTTTCCACAACATAATCCCGCACACATCCGTGCGGGATTTTTTATGGCATATCTGCCGAAAGTATTATCTTTGCGCCGTTGCAGCCCGCCCGGACACATACCGGCCCGCCCCGCTCCCATACGAGAAGGAGGCGCGATATCCGCTGTCGTGAAAAACGGACTTACCTTTCTTCAACATTCCCTATGAGCCTTGCGAAAATAAGTACAGCCATCACAGCCCCCGTCAGGAACAATCGCACATTCTTCCCATTCATGTATCTTCTGGGAGCGGTCTGCGTGTTGTTCGAACCATACGACGGCAGCCGATTCATAGCGATGTTTCAATTGTTCGCGGACTTATATATTATATGTGCCGCACTGCTGCTTTTCCCACAAAAGGTACGCCGATACGTGAGAGGCGTTCTGTATGTACTGCTATATCTGCCGGCAATAATAGATACGGCCTGCTACGCGCGCTTCGGCACACCGGTCATTCCCATCTACGTGGAGCTCCTGCAGCACACCGATGCCCGCGAAGCAAGCGAGGCCCTGTCGTCCTACCTCTCGTGGAAGATGCTGGTGTCGCCTTTGGGCGGCGTCCTGCTCGTATTGTCGGCACACGTGGCATACGCTTTCATCAGACACAAGTCCGTCCGCATCTATCCGCCTGTGTTGCATGAAAGACTTCGCACGTGGCCTGCCGCCGCAGCCGTAACGGCCGTGTTCTCCTTCGGTTTCTTCTCAACTTTAGACAGTAAGGAATACATCTATTATCGCGTGGTAAAAGGCCTGGATGAGTTAGAAGTGCAACGGATAAAAGACTTTTCACCGAAGACGAAATACTACATTCCTGCCTATCGCCTTGCCTACGCCCTCTCGGAGAACCGCCGGCTCAACGGCATCCGACAAGCGCTTTTCAGTTCCTTCCAAAAGGCCGAAGTCACCGCCTGCAGCCACACCTCGCCCTGCATCGTGCTCATCATCGGCGAAAGCTGCAACCGCCATCACTCCCCGCTCTACGGATATGACAAGGCGACCGCCCCGTTTCTGATAGCCAGAATGCAAAAAGGTGAACTGGCCGTATTCACAGATGCCGTAAGTTCCTGGAATGTCACCTGCGAATCTTTCGAGAATATGCTGTCCACCCACTGCGTCGGCATGAAGGGCGGCTGGGCCTCCTACCCGCTCTTTCCACAGCTGTTCAGACTCGCAGGCTACCGCACGGCCTTCTACAGCAACCAATTCGTCATGAACGGCGGTGGCAGCAGTGCCTTCAAGGAAGACCTGTTCATCAACCATCCCGCTCTGAGCGGTCAGATGTTCGACTACCGCAACGACCGTACCCACGAGTTCGACCTCGGACTGACCGGCGACTTCCGGCAAGCGCCCGACACGACTGTCCCCCAGCTGCACATATTCCATTTTCTCGGCGTACATGTCGACTTCGGGCAGCGCTTCCCGCAAAACGCCGCCCTGTTCAAGGCGACAGACTACCGACGCCCCGACCTGACGGACAACGAGCGGCAAATCCTGGCAGACTACGACAACGCTCTCCGCTATAATGATTACGTAACCGACTCCATACTGCGGCTGTTCGAGCACAAGGACGCTATCGTGATATTCCTCTCCGACCACGGCGAGCGCGTTTTCGACCGCGGCACCAAGGAGTGGGGCCGGAGCCTTGTATGGAATGCCGCCAACGTAAGCCAGCAATATGACATTCCCTTCTGGATCTACGCCTCGCCGGCCTACCGCCGCAAGCACCCCGACCTGTGGAAGCGCATCAACGACGCCCGCCACCGGCGCCTCATGACGGACGCGCTGCCGCATCTCCTGCTTTATCTCGCCGGCATACAGTCGCCCTGGTATTCCGAACGGCACAACATTCTGAGCGACGAATACGAGGAACGCCGCCCGCGGCTGCTCAACGGCGAACGCGACTACGACGCTTTTTTCGGACAATAAACAAGGCGGCCATGCCACAAGGGCACGACCGCCATATTCCGGTTTCGCGCAGACACTCTGCGCGGACAATCATTCAAATATTTCCGCCAGTTTCTTGGCGAGCGCCTCGCCGCGCAGGCCGCCGGCCACGATCTTACCGTCGGGGCCTACGAGCAGTGTCGCGGGAATGGAGTTGATGCCGTAGACCGAAGCGGCCACGCACTGCCAGCCCTTGAGGTCGGACAAATGGTGCCAGGGCAGGCCCAGTTTCTGTATGCCGGCCGTCCACGCCTTCTTGCTGTTGTCGAAGGAGAGGCCTACGATGTCGAAGCCCTTGTCGTGATATTTTTCGTAGAGTTCCTTCACCACCGGCATCTCGGCGCGGCAGGGACCGCACCACGAGGCCCAGAAGTCGACAAGTACGTACTTGCCGCGGCCCACATACTCCGAGAGCTTATGCTCCACGCCGAGCGTGTCGGCCATGGTGAGGTCGGTAAACATCCGGCCGGGCATCTGACGCTTCCAGCCCTCCACCGACGACTTGACGCGGCTGAGTATCGAGGTCTCGAGGAAGGCCGGCTTGGCCTCTACGATGGCCACGACATCTTCCTTTTCCATCATCGAAGCCATCTGTGCGAGGAAGTAGGCGGGAAACTTTGCGGTCATGTTCTCGTTGCAGCAGCGCTTCACGGCCTCGGTCATTTTTCCCATCTCGGCCTCGTAAGCCTCCGAGATGCGCTTCTCCACCTCGGCGGGCACTTCGCCCTTCTCCCTGTAGCCGCGGTATTCGGTCATGAGTTCGCTCAGTTTGCCGCTATGCGTTTCCATGACGGTATTCCACTTGGTGAGTTCCTCGTTTTCGGAGGTTCCCGAAGCGGTCTCCGTCGACAGATCCACCTTCACGTTACCGTCGAGCACAACGGGCAGTTCATGATCAGCGCCGTCGGATACGCTGGCAAAAATCTCTCCGGCGGCATCGCCCTTGAACGAGAAACTGCCGTCGGCCACGGCCGTACTGTCGACGGCGCGCGTGGTGACATTGCGCAAATACACCTTGCGGACGCCCTCGGGGGCCTTGCCGCTCACGGTATACTGCTGCGCGCCGGCCGCAAGCGAGGCGCCGGCAAAGAGCAGCAGGAGGATGTTTTTCTTCATATCCTTTATAGTTTAATAGGGGTTGATAGTTCTTTTTTCCTTCAGCGCTACAAAGTTAGTCCTTACAAAGCAACCGGCAAAAAAATCCTCCTTATTTTGCGGCGACGGCCCGCGGTGCGGATTTTAACACAATTTGCTTTCGGGCAAAAAATATAGTATATTTGCAGCGGCAAAGGGGCGGTCCGTGGCGGACTGCCCCTTAATATTGGTACTTTCGGGCCTGTCGCAGGGCAAAATGCCCCTATTCTTCGCCAAAATGCAAGTATTGCTTTTGTAAAATGGGTTACTTACATTTTGAAATGCAATACTTACAATTTAAAATGTGTTACTCCACGGCCGAAATCCATTACTTGCATTTCAAAAAGCACCGGTCCGAAATGTTGCCGAAGGTTAAATACGTTAAAGTCCAAAGGCACCGCGAGGCTCCTCCGCGCCGCGGCGCATTGCCGGAGCGCCGCCGTTGCAACTATTTCACGCCGCGGCCCGCACATTTCACATTCTGCAACTTTCTATCCGGTTTTTTCTTTTTACCTTTGCAGTATAGAAGTTACAGACTACAAACCATCCCGTCTCATGCAAAAAAGCGACAGCGTTGTCATCATCCCCACGTACAACGAAAAAGAAAACATCGAGAATATCATCCGCGCCGTCTTCGCTCTGGAACACGGCTTCGACATACTCATCATCGACGACGGCTCGCCCGACGGCACCGCCGACATCGTGAAGTGTCTGATGGCCGGCGAGTTCAAGGAGCGCCTGCACCTCGTGGAGCGCAAGGGCAAGCTCGGACTGGGCACCGCCTACATAGCCGGCTTCAAGTGGGCGCTCGAACGCGACTATGAATATATCTTCGAAATGGACGCCGACTTCAGCCACGACCCCGCCGACGTGCCCCGCCTCTACAAGGCCTGCGCCGAAGAGGGGGCCGACGTGGCCGTGGGTTCGCGCTACGTGACCGGCGTCAACGTGGTCAACTGGCCGATGGGGCGCGTGCTCATGAGCTACTATGCCTCCAAATACGTGCACTTCGTCACGGGCATCCCCGTGCACGACACGACAGCCGGCTTCAAGTGCTACCGCCGCCGCGTGCTCGAGACCATCGACCTCGACGCCATCCGCTTCAAGGGCTATGCCTTCCAGATAGAGATGAAGTTCACCGCCTACAAACTGGGCTTCAAGGTCAAGGAGGTGCCCGTCATCTTCGTCAACCGCCAGCTCGGCACCAGCAAGATGAGCGGCGGCATTTTCGGCGAAGCCTTCTTCGGCGTCATGCGCCTGCGCTGGGCCGCCATCCGCGGCAAGATAAAACCGCGCAGCCAGTCCAAGTAAAACCAACAGGCGAACCGTCGCCCCAACCGAACCCACATGCACAGAAGAAAGCTCATACTCAACGCGACCATCGTCAACGAGGGGCGCTCCTTTGTCGGATCGCTCCTTGTGGTCAACGACCGCATAGAATACATCGCCGAGGGACGCGACGCCCTGCCGGGCGACCTCGCCGACATCACCATCAATGCCGAAGGCTGCCTGCTGCTGCCCGGCGTGATAGACGAACACGTGCATTTCCGCGAACCCGGCCTCACGCACAAGGCCGACATAGCGTCGGAAAGCCGGGCCGCAGCCGCCGGCGGCGTCACCACCTTCATCGACATGCCCAACACCGTGCCGCAGACAACCACCGTAGACGCTCTGCGCGACAAGCTGGAACTGATGAAGCGCAAAAGCCTCGTCAACTACGGCTGCTTCTTCGGCGTGACAAAGGACAACATCGAAGAAATAGGAAGACTGAACCCGCGCGAAGTGTGCGGTCTGAAACTCTTCATGGGAGCCTCCACCGGCAACATGCTCGTAGACGACGAAGCCGCACTCGACCGCATTTTCCAGCAGGCGGCCCTGCTGTCGCTGCGCCCCAGGAGGGAACACCCCTACACGCTGCCCGTCATGGTACACTGCGAGGACACGGCGCTCATCAACAGCAACATGGAAGCCTGCCGTAAGGAGCACGGCGACGATCCCGAGATGCGTTTTCACCCGCTCATACGCTCGGCCGAAGCCTGCTACACCTCCACCAGGAAGGCCGTAGCCCTGGCCCGCAAGTACCACACGCGGCTCCACGTGGCGCACGTATCTACGGCACGCGAACTGGAGTTGTTCTCGCCCGACGCGCCCTATATCACAGCCGAAGCCTGCGTGCCGCACCTGCTCTTCACCGACGCCGACTACGCACGCCTCGGCGCACGTATCAAGTGCAACCCCGCCGTCAAGACCGCCGCCGACCGCGACGCCTTGCGGCAGGCCCTCGCCGACGGTATCATAACCTCCGTCGCCACCGACCACGCCCCGCACGCCCTCCACGAGAAGGTGGGCGGCGCCGCCAGGGCCGTTTCGGGAATGCCCATGCTGCAGTTCTCACTCGTCGCCATGCTCGGCCTCGTCGACGAAGGCGTGCTCACAGTGGAACGGCTTGTCGAACTGATGTGTCACGCGCCGGCACGCATCTTCAACATCGAAAACCGCGGTTACTTGCGGGAGGGCTACAAGGCCGACCTCGTGCTGGTACGCCCGCACTCGCCCTGGACACTCACCCCCAACCGCATCGAAAGCCAGTGCAACTGGAGCCCCCTCGAAGGCCGCACGTTCTCATGGCGCGTAGAACGGACTTTCTGCAACGGTTTCCTCTTATATAATAACGGTGTGCTGACCGAAGAGAATTACCGCGGACAGGCTGTCCGGTTCGACCGATGAAGCATTTGTTCCGCTATAGTCTCGACAGTCTCCGGCCCTATGTCAACTGGGTCTACTTCTTCCACGCCTGGGGTATGCCGCCGCGCTTCGCCACCATCGCCGCCACGCACGACTGCCCTGCCTGCCGCGCCGCCTGGCTCGGACAATTCGACAGGCAGGAGAGGGCACAGGCCGAGGAAGCCGCGCGCCTGTTCGCCGACGCCGCACGGATGCTACGCGAATTAGAACCGCAATGCGAGGCCAAGGGACTCTGCGCCATCTGTCCGGCCTGGAGCGAAGGCGAAGACCTCGTGATAGCCACGGAAGAGATTGCAGAAAATGTAGAGAAGGGCGCGGAAAGCGCGGAAGAGACCGCCACCGACGCGGAAGTAGCCTTCACTCTGCTGCGCCTGCCCCTGTTGCGCCAGCAACACACGGCGCACGAAGGCGACGCCTGCCTCTGCCTGTCGGACTATATCAGTCCGCACCGTCCGTCCGACACTTTCATCCGAAGACGCCTGCGGGGTTCCGCGCCCGATAACGACACGGACAACACACTGTGCATCTTTGCCACCGCCGCCGACTGGAAGGCTCCCCACCACCCTACCGGCGACAAATACGAAGAGATGCTGCGCCAGACACTGCTCGACAGAATGGCCGAAGCGACTGCCGAGAAAATGCACGAGGAGGTGCGCCGCACATACTGGGGCTACGCGCAGGACGAACATCTGACGCCACGCGAGCTTCTTGAAGAGAAATACCGGGGTCTGCGCCCGGCCGTGGGCTACCCCTCCCTACCCGACCAGAGCTTCATCTTCCTGCTCGACCAAGCGGCCTGCTTCGCCGATATAGGCGTCAGCCTCACGGAAAGCGGCATGATGCTGCCCCACGCCGCCACAGCAGGTCTGATGTTCGGACACAAGGCCGCCCGCCACTTCGGCGTAGGCCGCATCGACCGTCGCCAACTGGCCGACTACGCCCGCCGCCGCGGCTGCACAGAGGACTACCTCCGGCGCTTCCTCGCCGGCAACATCGCCGACACGCAATAATCACCGTCACCCCGCCATCCACACCATGCTGCTACGCATCCTTCTCCCTCTCCTTTTTCTCCTATGGCTGACAGCCTGGGGCATATTCCGCCTCGAACGGCCGTACTTCGCCCGGCTGAAGCCACTGGTGCGCCGGCTGTTCTTCCTCCCTCACGCATTACTCAGCGCCGCGCTGTTGCTGCTGTCGGTAAACGAAAGTTATGACGACACCGCCGCCAGCCTCAAGGCCCTGCTGCTCTCCGTCGTCCTGTGCGTCATCGTGCCGCAGGCACTCACCGCGCTGCTACTCTGCCCCGTGCCGCCGCTGCGCCGCCACTGGCCGCGCACAGGCCGCGCCGTCCGCGGAGGCGCTTACATAGCCGGCGGCATCGTCCTCGGTGCCATGATATACGGATTCACCGCCGGCTACCGCCACATCGTTGTGAAGGAATACACCTACCGCAACGCCGCGCTGCCTGCCGCCTTCGACGGCTACCGCATCGTACAGCTTTCGGACCTGCACCTCGGAACGCTCCGCACCCACCCCAAAGTGGTAAAGGACATCGTCGATTCCGTCAACGCCTGCAAGGCCGACCTGATAGTCTTCACCGGCGATCTCGTCAACTACGACGCCCGCGAGACACTCGTGTTCACCGACATTCTCAACCGGATGCACGCCCGCGACGGCGTCATGTCGGTGATGGGAAACCACGACTACGCGCAATATTTCCGATGGGCGTCGGCGGCCGACAGCCTCGGCAACATACGCCTGCTGCACAAGGCCCACAAAGCCATGGGCTGGCGCCTGTTGCTCAACGAGAACGCCGTAGTACGCCGCGGAGCGGACAGCATTGCCATCGTCGGCGTGGAGAACGACGGAAATCCTCCCTTCCCCGCACTCGGCGACCTCGACAAGGCACAACGCGGACTGGCCGCGGGCTGCTTCAAGGTGCTGCTGTCACACGACCCGACCCACTGGCGGCGCCGCGTAATCCCCGAAACCGACATCGCCCTCACGCTGTCGGGCCATACTCACGGCATGCAGTTCAAGATAGGCGGTTTCTCACCGGCAAGCTGGTTCTATCCCGAATGGGGCGGAGCCTACGCCGACACGACGGGACACACCCTCTACGTGAGTCTCGGCACGGGCGAAGTACTCCTGCCGTTCCGCCTGGGGGCCTGGCCCGAGATAAACATCATCACACTGAAGTGTAAATAAGCACAGAATTTCCTTCCACAAAAACGCACCGAAAAGATGAATATCCTCTACAAGATCTACCAGTTGTTCATCGCGTTGCCGCTCGGCCTCGCGGCCACGGCTCTCACCGCCATCATCACCAGCCTGGGATGCTGGCTCGGCAACGCCCACTTCTGGGGCTATTATCCCGGCAAGGCGTGGTCATGGTTCCTGTGCCGCCTGCTCCTGCTGCCCATCAAGGTGGAGGGACGCGAGAACATAGACCGCCGGCAAAGCTACGTATTCGTGGCCAACCACCAGGGGCCGATGGACATATTCCTCATATACGGCTTCCTCGGCCGCAACTTCAAGTGGATGATGAAGAAGGCGTTGCGCCGTATCTTCCTCGTGGGATATGCCTGCGAGAAGGCGCGCCACATCTTTGTCGACAAGTCCGGCCCCAAAAAGATACAGGAAACCTACGAGAGGGCGCGCGTCACACTCCAGAACGGCACTTCGGTCGTGGTCTTCCCCGAAGGGTCGCGCACCTTCACCGGCCACATGGGCATTTTCCGGAAAGGAGCTTTCCAACTGGCTGACGAACTGCAGTTGCCGGTCGTACCGATGACCATCGACGGTTCTTTCGATGTGCTGCCGCGCACCGCCGGCTTCAACTTCGTGAAATGGCACCGCATGCGCCTCATCATCCACAAGCCCATCCCCCCTTCGGGCAAAGGCGCTGACGAACTGAAAGCCACCATGCATAAGAGCTACGAGACAATCATGGCAGCCCTGCCGGAAGAATATCAGGGATACGTGGAAAACAAAGACCAGTAAGAGCACGGCCGATACCGCCGACTTTAACGTTTTTAACTTCCTGCAACTTTTGGTGAATTCAACACTCAAGTGCAAATTTATGCAAGTGTTCGTAA
>ENA-UOJC01002757-UOJC01002757.1-human-gut-metagenome-genome-assembly--contig:-C104-NODE-2757-length-18116-cov-10.386523_pt1 | contig 18116 bp, 10 predicted proteins | sample MGYA00242339_ERZ723886 | MGnify/ENA metagenome assembly ERZ723886 | reverse complement strand
ACAGGCCGTCGCGCTCCGGCTTCAGGGTGCGGTAGTTGATGGTCTCAGGCTTTTTTACTTCGCCGTAGCTCCAGGAGCGAATGGCATCGGGGGAAGCCAGCCCGATCTTGATCGATTCAAAAGATTTATTATCCAAAGTTCTTCCCCTCCATCATTAAAAATCAAATCCGTCGTCGTCCTCATCTTCGCTGCCGTCAAAGTCGGCATCGTCATAGGAATCGCTGTCCTCATCGGGGTTTTCCATGGTGTAGTTGTCCTCGATCTCGGAATCCACGGCTACATCGCTTTCATCGTAGTAGTCGCTGGCCATGGGCATGTTCTCGTCCTCATCGTAGGTCTGCTTGATGTCGATCTCCTCGTTGTCCTTATCCAGGATCTTGACATCCAGGCCCAGGGACTGCAGCTCCTTCACCATTACGCGGAACGCCTCGGGGATGCCGGGCGCCGGAATGTTCTGGCCCTTCACAATGGACTCAAACGCCTTCACACGGCCCACCACATCATCGGATTTCACGGTTAGGATCTCCTGCAGGGTGTAGGCAGCGCCGTAAGCCTCCAGCGCCCAAACCTCCATCTCACCAAAGCGCTGGCCGCCGAACTGCGCCTTACCACCCAGGGGCTGCTGGGTGACCAGGCTGTACGGGCCAACGGAACGGGCATGGATCTTATCATCAACCAGGTGATGCAGCTTGAGGTAGTACATATAACCGACAGTAACCTTGGAGGGGAACTTTTCGCCGGTACGGCCATCGTAAACGGTGGTCTTGCCGTCATCGGTCAGGTCGATCTTGCTGAAATCGATGATGTGGCCCTTATCGCCCATCAGGCGGGGCAGCTTGGTGGGATATTCCGGTGCATGGTCGCCATGCCACTTATCGCGGGCTTCGGCCAGGCAGTCACGGATATCGGATTCGTGCGCGCCATCGAACACGGGGGTCTGCACATGCCAGCCAAGGGCCTTGGCAACATAGCCAAGGTTGACTTCCAGCACCTGACCGATGTTCATACGGGAAGGAACGCCCAGGGGGTTCAGCACGATGTCCAGCGGGGTGCCGTCGGGCAGGTAGGGCATATCCTCCTGCGGCAGGATGCGGGAAACGACACCCTTGTTACCGTGACGGCCTGCCATCTTATCGCCGACGCTGATCTTACGCTTCTGGGCGATATAGCAACGGACGACCTCGCGCACACCGGGCTGCAGCTCGTCGCTGTTCTCCGGGGTAAAGACCTTGACATCCACAATGATGCCGTATGCGCCGTGGGGCACACGCAGAGAGGTGTCGCGCACCTCGCGGGCCTTCTCGCCGAAGATGGCGCGCAGCAGGCGCTCCTCGGCGGTCAGCTCGGTCTCGCCCTTGGGGGTGACCTTGCCCACCAGGATGTCGCCGGCGTGGACCTCGGCGCCCACGCGGATGATGCCGCGCTCGTCCAGGTCCTTCAGGGCGTCCTCGCCCACGTTGGGGATGTCCCGGGTGATCTCCTCGGGGCCCAGCTTGGTGTCCCGGGCGTCGATCTCGAACTCCTCGATGTGGATGGAGGTGTACAGGTCCTCCCGCACCAGGCGCTCGTTCAGCAGCACGGCGTCCTCGTAGTTGTAGCCCTCCCAGGTCATGAAGCCCACCAGGATGTTCTGGCCCAGGGCGATCTCGCCCTGCTCGGTGGCGGGGCCGTCCGCCAGGACGGTGGGGTCCGCGCCGCCGTGGACCCGCTCGCCCACGTCCACGATGGGGCGCTGGTTGATGCAGGTGGTGTGGTTGGAGCGCAGGAACTTGGTCAGCTTGTAATCCTTGGTCTCGCCGCTGTCGTACTTGACGGTGACGTGGCGGGCGTCCACGGAGGTGACCACGCCGTCGCCCTCGGCCAGGACCACGATCTCGGAGTCAATGCAGATCTTATGCTCCATGCCGGTGCCGACGATGGGCGCGTGGGGCCGCAGCAGAGGCACGGCCTGCCGCTGCATGTTGGCGCCCATCAGGGCGCGGTTGGCGTCGTCGTTGGGCAGGAAGGGGATCATGGCGGTGGCGATGGAGACCATCATCCGGGGGGAGACGTCGATATAGTCCACCCGCTCCCGGTCCACCTCCACGATCTCGTCGCGATGGCGGGCGGTGATACGGGCGTTGATGAGGCAGCCGTTCTCGTCCACCGGCTCCACGGCCTGGCCGACGATGTAGTTGTCCTCCTCGTCGGCGGTCATGTAGGTGATGGTGTCCGCCACCTTGCCGGTGGCCTTGTCCACCGCGCGGTAGGGGGCCTCGATGAAGCCGTACTCATTGATGCGGGCATAGGTGGCCAGATAGGAGATCAGGCCGATGTTGGGGCCCTCAGGGGTCTCGATGGGGCACATGCGGCCATAGTGGCTGTAGTGCACGTCCCGGACCTCCATGTTGGCGCGCTCACGGCTCAGGCCGCCGGGGCCCAGGGCGGACAGGCGGCGCTTGTGGGTCAGCTCGGCCAGGGGGTTGGTCTGGTCCATGAACTGGCTCAAGGGGGAGGAACCAAAGAATTCCTTGACCGCTGCCATAACGGGACGGCTGTTGATGATGGCCTGCAGGGTGATGGATTCAACATCCTGGGCCTGTGTGGTCATTCTCTCCCGGATGACGCGCTCCATGCGGGCAAAACCGATGCGGAACTGGTTCTGCAGCAGCTCGCCCACGCTGCGGATGCGGCGGTTGCCCAGGTGGTCGATATCATCGGTGGTGCCGAGATCGTACCGGAGACCGCACATGTAGTTGATGGAGGCGTAAATATCAAATTTGCGGATGTTCTTGGGGACCAGCTCATCGGCGCGGCGGGTCAGCTCTTCGGCCATTTCCTCGCGGTTAAGGCCCATATCCAGGATCTCGGAAAGGACGGCAAAGCGCACTCTTTCCCGGATGCCCATGGCCTTCAGCTCTTCGGCGGTGTAGTCGGTAAAGTCGGCCATATCCACCATACCGTTGGAGAAAATCTTCAGCTCCTCCACCCCATCGTCCTCGGCCATCTGCAGGCCGGCGGGGGTCAGGCCCTGGGTGGTGATCCAGACGGTATCAACGCCGTGGGACTCCAGCAGGCGGGCGTCGTCGCGGCTCAGCAGGGCGCCGGCCTCAAAGAGGATCTCGCCGGTGCGGGGATCGGCCACAGGGCGGGAAAGCACCTGGCCGGTGATGCGGGGCACCAGGGAGAGCTTTTTGTTGTACTTGTAGCGGCCCACCCGGGAAAGATCATAGCGGCGGGGATCAAACAGCAGCTGAGCGAGGTGCTTCACGGCCGATTCGATGGTGGGGGGCTCGCCGGGACGCAGCTTGCGGTAAACCTCCAGCAGGGCCTCATCGCCCAGCATTTCGGCATCCTTGCTTTCGGCGGTCTTTACCAGGTAGGCATAGCGGCCAAACACCTCGTAGATCTCCTCATCGGTGCCGCGCAGGTCGGTCAGGGCGTTATTCACATCGGCATTGATCTGCTCGACGGTGACATCATCCCGCAGGCGCAGCAGCGACCGGATAAAGGTGGTGATGGGCAGCTTGCGGTTTTTATCGATGCGGACGCTGAACACATCGGCGGAGTCGGTATCATACTCCAGCCAGGCGCCGCGGTTGGGGATCACGGTGGAATCAAACAGTTTTTTGCCGGCGGGATCGTGGTGCATGCCATAATAGACACCGGGAGAACGCACCAGCTGGGAGACGATGACACGCTCGGCACCATTGATGATGAAGGTGCCGGCATCGGTCATCAGGGGGAAATCTCCCATGTAGATGTCGGATTCCTTGATCTCGCCGGTGACTTTGTTGATGAGCCTGGCGCGCACGCGCAGGGGGGCGGCATAGTTTACATCCCGCTCCTTGCACTCCAGCAGGGGGTACTTTGGTTTGTCATCCAGCGTAAAATCAATGAAATCCAGCTGCAGATTGCCCTGATAGTCGGTGATCGAGGAGATGTCCTTGAATACGGCCCGAAGACCCTCATCCAGGAACCACTGATAGGAATTTTTCTGTACTTCGATGAGGTTCGGCATCTCGGCCACTTCATCGATGTGGGCAAAGCTCTGGCGGATATTTTTGCCCAGTTTTACGGGTTTGGTGTTTACCATCCGATGTTCCACTCCATTCCATCATTTTTTCGCCATCACTTGGACATCAATGACTGCATAAATATTTGTTGATTATGCACAGTATCACGAGAGTATTATCGTGACTTATGCACACTTGACAATACCGTTTAGTCATAAAAAGCCATTATGATACAGTATATTATTGTAGTCCCGAAACGGGGCCTTGTCAAGCAGAAATTCCAAAAAAAATGGTGAAATTTTAGTGACGGAAATTTTGACCAGAAACGCCCCGAAAGACGGCGAAACGCCCCGGACGCTATCCCATAAATGGGACAGGCCCGGAGCGTGATGACGCAGAGGGGAAATTACTTGTAGAAGGCACGCATGGCACGATAGGTCATGTAGACATCGGCTTTGGCGACGACCTCGAACGGGGCGTGCATGGAAAGCACCGGAACGCCCAGATCGACGGTATCGATATTGTGCTGGGAGACATACATGGCAACGGTGCCTCCGCCGCCCTGATCTACCTTGCCCAGCTCGCCGGTCTGCCAGCCAACATGCTCGGCATCCAGAATACGGCGGGCGAAGCCCATCATCTCAGCGGTGGCGTCATTGGTGCCAGCCTTGCCGCGGGCACCGGTGTACTTGGTCACCACGACGCCGTAATTGATGTAGCTGGCGTTGCGGCGCTCATGCACCTCGCCGTAAATGGGATCGAAGGCGGCGTTGACATCGGCGCTGAAGCAGTGGCTGTTAGCGGCCACATGGCGCACCTTGCAGCCGGCCATATCGGCCAGATCCTCAATGAAATCCTTGAGAAAGTAGGAGTTCATGCCGGTGGGGCCGTTGCTGCCGGTTTCCTCTTTATCCGCCAGAATGGTAACGGAGGTATACTCGGGGGATTTCTCATCGATCTCCGCCATGAGGATGGGATAGGCGCAGACGCGGTCATCGTGGCCGTAGGCGCCGATCATGGAGCGGTCGAGACCAAGATCCTTGGCCTTGAAGGCGGGAACGGCGCACAGCTCGGCGGAGAGGAAGTCCTCTTCCACGATGCCGTATTTTTCGAACAGCAGCTTGGCAATGGCGACCTTGACCTTCTCGGAGCCGGTGTCATCCCGCAGAGCGGCGCTGCCGATGAGAATATTGAGCTTTTCGCCCTCGATGCCTTCGGCCAGGGTCTTGCGCATCTGGTCGGCGGCGAGATGCGGCAGCAGATCGGTGACGCAGAATACGGGATCGCCCTCTTCTTCGCCGATGGCTACGGACAGGCTGGAGCCGTCCTTGCGGATGATGGTGCCGTGCAGGGCCAGCGGGATGGCGGTCCACTGGTACTTCTTGATGCCGCCGTAGTAGTGGGTCTTGAGGAAGCACTGCTCGCCCTCCTCATACAGGGGCCGGGGCTTGAGGTCCAGACGGGGGCTGTCGATATGAGCCACACCGATGCGGACGCCTTCGGCGACGCTGCGGCGGCCGAGGGTAGCGGCGATGAGGGCCTTGCCGCGGTTATTGAGGTAGACCTTATCCCCTGCCTTGTACTGCTTGGCGTGGTCAAAGGGGACATAGCCGGCCTTTTCCAGCATGGCTACAGCAGTGGTAACAGCCTCGCGCTCGGTCTTGGCGGCATCCAGGAAGGTCTTGTAGCCCTCGCAAAAATTGTAAGCAGCCTTCAGCTCTTCCTCGGACATGGTCTCGGTGAGATTCTTGGGGTTCATCAGCAGCTCCTCGCGCAGCTGCTCGCCCTTGGTTTTTTCACTCATGGGTATTTTACTCCTTTCGGTTTTTTGATAATTTTATGGATTTATAGGCACAAAAACCGGCGGCAGCGCTCCACCTCTTTTTCCAGGTGGGCAAGATCCGACGAATTTGTGATGACAAAGTGGGAGCGGCGGGTATAGTACTCGTCCTCGTGTTGGTTGCTCATACGGGCTTCGGCGGCTTCCCTGGTGATGCCGTCCCGTTCCAGCACCCGGCGCAGGCGCTCCTCCCGCGGGGTCACCACGCTGACAATAACATCGCAGAGTTTATCGCCGCCGCTTTCAAACAGGGTGGGGGCGTCCAGCACGCAGGCGCGGCAGCCGGCCGCTTCAGCGGCATCCATGCGGGCTTCGCACTCCGCCAGAATAAGCGGAAAGGTGATGCCGACCAGGCGTTTCAGCTCCATCGGCTCGCCAAAAACCGCGGCTGCCAAGGCCGGACGGTCAATGGTGCCATCCGGCAGGCGGGTACCGGGGAATACCCCGGCGATGGCATCGGCTGCGGCGGGACTGTTATTGACCTCATGGGCGATGGTATCGGCATCCAGGATTGCTACCCCGCCCCAGCGGCGCATGAGGGCGGTAACGGTGGATTTACCGCTGCCGGTGGGGCCGGTCAGGCCGATGCGGAGCATGGGATCACCTCGGTTCTGGTTGGGGTAGGAAGAAGCCGGTGGCTGCCAAGACGGGCGCCCGCAGGGCGCTCCGGCGCAGCCGGAGCCGGCGGCTCAGCCGCCGAAACCGCCGCAGGCGGTTTGCCCTGCGGGCGTCCCGCCGACGGCAGCGGGGCAAAGCAAATAATCAGAGCTGGACTACACGGAAAGCGGCGGCGCGCAGCAGGCGGTTGTAGACGGCAAGGCCCATCTCTTCCGGTTCCGGGGCGTGGACATACACCTCGGTGGCCTGCAGCTTATCCAGCTGCCGCAGCACATCAAAGAGGTTCTGTGCCTGGGAGGGATAATCGTAGGCCACGCCGTAGCTGATGGTGGGAGCCTCCAGCAGGGAAACATCCTCATCGAAGCACATGGCGTAGAAGCCGTCCTCCTCCCCTGCCCGCTGCAGGGTCTCGTAGTATTCGTTCACCCGGGCGGCATAATCCTCCCGGCTGCCGCACAGCAGCGTAAGGGTGGCGGCAGGGGCGTAGTGTTTATATTTCATGCCGGGGCTGGGGGCCGCGGCATCCTGCGGGAGCATATGTAGGACGGCCTCGGCGACCGAGACGCATCCGCACCGCCGCTGGATCTCCTCCGGGGTGACAGCGCCGGGGCGCAGCACCTGCGGAGTCCCGTCCGGCAGGAAGCAAAGAACGGTGGATTCCACCCCGACGGTGCAGTCGTCGCTTTCCACTATGGCATCCACCAACCCCCACAGGTCATCCACACAGTGGCGGAAGGTGGTGGGGCTGGGGCTGCCGCTGCGATTGGCGCTGGGGGCAGCCAGCGGCACCCCTGCCGCCCGGATAACGGCACGGGCCACCGGGTGACTGGGCATCCGGATGGCAACGGTTTCCAGACCACCGGTGGTGGTCAGGGGGATCTTGGACGAGCGGGGCAGCACCATGGTGAGGGGTCCGGGCCAAAAGGCCTCCGCCAGAATTTTGGCGTTTTCCGGGATGGCGGTCACCAGCTCCGGCAGGACGGAAAGCTCCGCGATGTGGACGATCATGGGGTTATCGCTGGGGCGGCCCTTGGCGGCGTACACCGCCTTGACGGCCGCTTCATCATAGGCATTGGCGGCCAGGCCGTACACCGTTTCGGTGGGAATGGCGACCAGTCCGCCGTGCGCGAGGATATCCCCGGCGCGCAGCACGCCCTCGGCGTCCTCAGCGGGGTCATATATTCGGATGAGTTCGGTTTTCATCATAATTCGGGATACTCCCTGTTCTGCAGTTTTTCGGCCTGCTCGTGCGCCAGCAGCGGCTCGATGAGCAGGTCAAGTTCGCCGTTCATCACGGCATCCAGCCGGTACACCGTCAGCTCGATGCGGTGATCGCTGACCCGGTTCTGGGGAAAATTATAGGTGCGGATACGCCCGCTGCGGTCGCCGGAGCCGACCTGGCGACGACGGTCGGCGGCGATGGAATCGTTCTGAGCCTGCTCGGCCTGCTCCAGCAGGCGGCTGCGCAGGCTCTTCATGGCGCGGTCTGTATTTTTATACTGGCTTCGCTCGTCCTGGCATTCCACCACCAGCCCGGTGGGCAGGTGGGTGATGCGGATGGCGGACTCGGTTTTATTGATGTGCTGGCCGCCCGCCCCGCTGGAACGGAAGGTATCTATCTTCAGGTCCTTTGGGTCAATACGGATCTCGACCTCATCGGCCTCCGGCAGCACCGCTACGGTCACGGCGGAGGTCTGTATCTTGCCCTGGCTATCGGTAACAGGCACACGCTGCACCCGGTGGATGCCGCTTTCAAACTTTAAGCGGGAGAAAACCTTTTCCCCTTCGATGGAGAAAACGATCTCCCGGTAGCCGCCCAGCTCCGTTTCACCCGCGTTCATCAGCTCCACCTGCCAGCCGCGGGCCGCCGCATACAGATTGTACATGCGGTACAGGTCTGCCGCAAAAAGAGCGGCCTCCTCCCCGCCGGTGCCGGCACGCAGCTCCATAATGACGCTGCGGTCATCCCTCGGGTCATGGGGCAGCAGCATCAGCCTGGCTTCCTCGGTCAGGCGGGTGATCTCCGCTTCCGCTTCCGCTTTTTGCTCGGCGGCCATAGCCGAAAGCTCGGCATCGTGGGAATAGAGCAGCTCCTTGGCTTCGGCCAGCGCTTCCTCGGCAGCGGCCAGCGCCAGGTACTGGCGGGAGAGCGGCTCCAGCTCCTTATATTCCTTCATCAAGGCCCGGTAGCGGCCGATATCCGACGCGGCATCGGGCTGGGAAAGCTGGGCGGAAAGTTCATCGTAGCGGCGGTGCGCCGCCAAAAGTCCTTCGAGCATGGCAAAAACTCCTTATGCGAATTTAGTGGCATAAGGCACCGCTACTGCTCCTCCGGGTGGGTGATCTTTTTGATGTGGCGTTCGGCCTTGGCACGGGGGATCATGATCTCCCGGCCGCAGGTGCGGCATACCAGCTTAAAATCCATGCCGCTGCGGGTGACGGTGAACTCCTCCCCGCCGCAGGGGTGCTTTTTCTTCATCAGCAGAATATCGCCGACGCGGACATCCATGGGAGTCCCTCCTTTGCCATTAAGTCGATTTTATATTATACCACGGGGGGAAAGAATTTGCAATGAGGGGGCAGGGGCTTACTTTTCCTTGAGGAGAAGTAAGCAAAAAGTGTTCAAGCTAAGATTGTGGTCGCCTATCGGCGGCGAAAGCCTTTTACAAAGGTCTAAACTGTTCGCCTGCCCCCTAAAGCCTCCCCTGTGTAAGGGGAGGTGGCACGGCGCAGCCGTGACGGAGGGATTGTCGACACAAATTATGTCAAAGTTTCCTTTCGCCTTCGGCGTCGCTGAGTCACCAAAAGGTGACAGCCCGTACGGCGCCGCAGATACGCTTTCAAGGGGCCTGCGGCGCATTTTATGTGGGGGTACCTGCAAACCGATAGCAGGAAGTCACGCTGCCGAGCCTATGGGTTGGATAAGCAGCTATTTGGATAGACGGCCCCTCCCCCGCCACGGGGGAGGGGTAGGGGGAAGGGGCAGATGCGCCTGCGGCTACTTTTGGAGCGTATCTGTGCGCAGTACGGATTTGGATTTTTCGTTCAAGAAAAATCTAAATTCGTATCCAGCACTGCAAGCGACAGAAAGGGGATTGTCAAGGGGGAATCTGTCCCCCTTGACCGTGTTTTGCCTACTTTTGCACGAACAAAAGTAGGCCCACGCCGGGTAGGCGTACAAATGAATATCTTTTGTAAAACTCCGCGCCGCCGAAGGCGACCACAAACTTTCCCCCGCCGGGCAGGCGTACCGGCCGTCACCCTCCGGTGACTCCGCAACGCCGAAGGCGACCACAAACTATCCCCATCGGGCAGGCGTGCAGTTTATGCCTTTGCAAAAGGCTCCGCGACGCCGTTAGGCGACCACTATCTTGGCCTTAAAAAGCCTTTTACTCACTTTTCATCCCGGAAAAGCCACCCCACCGCGGGCGGGCCAAGTTCCCCCCGGTATAGTCCCGCCTGCCGCCGAATATAGATAAAGCAATAGGCAAAACAGGAGGGTAAAGCATGGGATATTACTGGCCGGAGGGCATGCTGCTGGAAACTGAGGAAAACCGATATTATCTGCAAAATGAGGAAACACTGCAAAGCGCCATGCGCATCGGTCAAATCTTGGAGGGACGGGCGCTGCTGTGTGATTATGACCACAACCTGGTGGTGGATATGGGCTGCTGCCGCGGGATCATTCCCCGGGAAGAGGGCGCCCTGGGAATAAAAGAGCAGACGGTGCGGGATATCGCCATCATCTCCCGGGTGAATAAGTCGGTCTGCTTTCTCATCACGGCGATAGAGCACGATGAGGCCGGAGCACCGCGGCCCATTTTATCCCGGCGGGCAGCCCAGCTGCGCTGCCGTTCCGAATACATAGACCATCTGACCCCTGGGGAGATCATCCCCGCGCGGGTAACGCACCTGGAAAGCTTCGGCTGCTTTGTGGATATCGGCTGCGGGCTGCCCTCCCTCATCAGCATCGATCAGATCTCGATCTCCCGCATCAGCCACCCGCGGGACCGCTTTGCTGTGGGAGAGAGCATCTACGCCGTGGTAAAGGCGGTGGAGCCGGAGGGCCGGGTGCAGCTTTCTCACAAGGAGCTGCTGGGCACCTGGGCCCAAAACGCCGAGCTGTACCTGCCGGGAGAAACGGTGGCGGGCGTCATCCGCAGCGTGGAGGACTATGGCGTCTTTGTGGAGCTGACCCCCAACCTGGCCGGCCTGGCGGAGCCCTGCGAGGGCGTGCGCGCCGGCCAGCACGCGGGCGTGTATATTAAAAGCATCCTGCCGGAAAAAATGAAGATCAAGCTCATCATCGTGGATGCCTTTGACGCGCCCTACGCCCCGCAGCCGGTGCAGTATTTCCTCACCGAGGGGGTGCTGCGGCGCTGGCGGTATTCCCCGCCGGAATGCAGCCGGGTGGTGGAAACCGTCTTTGGCGAATGATGCCGTCTCTACACCAATAGCCGTTTATTTCGTTGTGCTTTTATACAATTATTGTCGCATATTGAAATGATAATTTAGTCAGTTAAATAAAAATCTCAAAAATCCCTGCCGGGAAGCAGGGATTTTTGCCGTGTTTTGCGTACTAAAATTTATGGAGGGAGTTTTGCAGGTCTTGTGGTGTCTGGCACGCCGTTCAGACCGGGGAAAGGCCGATACGGGCGCTGCCGGAGACGAGATAGTAGGTGGTATCTTTCTCCAAGGCATCGCTGATGAGAGTAACATAACCGACCGAGGTTTCCGGGGTGAAGGAGAGCATCGGGGTACTCTCTTCCGCCGCCGTGACGGTCAGGGGCCGGCCGCCGGTCAGCCACAGCTCCACGCTGATGCGGGGCAGGCTGGTATACAGCTGCGGCTCCTCCGGGAGGGGGCCGGCCGCCAGCAGGGTGCCGCCGCTAATATGGGCCGTGGCAGCCCGCAGGGGGTTCTGCTCCCGGCCGGAGCCGAGCAGCAGACTGCCGCCCGACTGGAACAGTGATCCGCCGATATCCAATGCATGGGTCCCGGCGCAGATGGAAAGGCTGCCGCCGGTCACGGTCATTTTGCGCAGGTCAGCGGCGGGGTCGCTCTCGGATTTATCATACCCGCCGGAGAGGGTCATGCCCTCCTCCGCGGCGGTAATGGACAGGCTGCCGCCGGAAAGGGTCATATCCTCCGCCACAGCGCCGCGGCGGGCGGTGAGGATGGAAACATCTCCGGCGGAAAGGGTGAGCTGCTGGGTGGTGATGGCGGTATCGCCGCCGGAAATGGTGACACGGCTGCCGGACAGCTTGGTGCTTCCCACAGAATAGAGGGCGGCATCGCTGCAATCCAGCGTAAAGGTACCGCCGGAAAGCGCCAGGGATTTGCCGGCGGAAAGGCCCCGCGCGCTATCGCTCACGATCTGCTCCCGGTTGATGATGGGCTGTTTTTCGGTGGGCTGCTGCTGGGGCAGACCGCCCCACAGGCCCCATTTTTCGGCGGTCTCGCCATAACTGGCGTTGCCGCTGCCGCCGCCGGTGGTGATGTGGTACTCCCCTGCCGTGGCCGAAAGGCTCCCGGCCGCCGTGATGCCGTCCCCGCCGCAGATGAGGGCCACTGTGCCCCCTGCCAGCGTCACGCTGCCCTGCCCGGATTTGGCGGAACTGGCCGAAAGGCCGGTGCGGCCGCAGGCGATGGAAAGCTGTCCGCCGCTGATCTGCAGCTCCTGCCCGGCAAGCAGGCCGTCCCGCCAGGCGGTGATCTCCAGGGTACCTTCCGCCACGGCCAGGGTGCCCTCGCTGCGCAGGGCGTCATTGTGGATGGCCTCCACCGAAAGGCTGCCCCCGCCGGTGATGAGCAGGTCGCCCTCCACGCTGATGGCGGCTTCCCGCACCTTGCTGCCGGAATAGAGATAGCTTTTGCCATCGGAGAGGGTATTTTCGGTGCCGTTCTCCAGCAGCAGCACCACGGTGCCGCCGCCATTGGAGTAGATGACCGGGCCCCGTTCACAGTGCATATCCACCCCGCACAGCACCAGCCGGGCCGTTTCCCCCGCCGGGATCTCCACGGTGAGCTGGGCATCCTGCAAAGTACCGCTGAGCAGGTAGGTGCCCCCCTGGGAGATGATGACCCGGGAAGCGGTGGCGGTGACATTGGGGGCATTGCTGATGACGGAATCGACATTGAACTGCAGGATATAGTACGGCTCCTGCTGCCACTGGGAATGATCCGCCGTCATGGGTGCGGTCATGGATTCCAGCGATTCGTTTTCCTGCGGGGCATGGCCGCAGCCCGCCAGCAGCAATATTACCGGCAGCAGAAGCATCAGGCAGCGTTTCATCGGGGGCGTCCTCCCTTCTCTTTTTGGGGGCTTGGGGTTCACATGCTTATTCTGGCCCTATCATACCGCAAAATGAGAAAGAGTGCAAATCTCTTTGCGGGTGGGGCGCCTAAGGCGGTACGGGCCGCAGGCGAGCGGGGCGCAGCTCCGGCGATGCAAAGCATCGCCGCAGCGGACATTTGTCCGCTGGCCCCATCCGCAGGATGGGTCGGGCTGCGCCCCGGGCCGGCCCCCTGCAGAAACCAAAATCACTGCAGGGCGGCAATATAGAGCTTGCGGGTATCGGCCAGGGCCGCGGCTATTTCCTCCTGCCGGCCCTCCGAGAGGGCACAGCGCAGCAGAAAGCCGGAAATACAGCCCTCTCCGACCATGGAAAGGTATTCCGGCTCCGGCATACGGGGGGCCAGGCCCTCCTCCACCGCGGCAGAGGTCAGGCAGTTCATGATCTCCCCGATCATGCGGCGGGTATCGGCACGCTCCTGCGGACCGCCGCAGATATCATACAGGGCGGCCTGCGGAAACCCCATGGAGGGCACCTGTGAAAAGAAAACGGAGCTGCACTCCAGCAGCTGGCGGGCGGTGATCTCGATGACCTTCCAGCGGGCTTCAAAGCCCTCGGCGTCGGAAATGGCGGCGTACAGTTCCTGGAAGCCCTGGGCCCTGCTGTACTGCATGGCATCCCGCAGCAGCTCCTCCCGGGAGGGGAAATACTCGTACACAGTGCCTTTGCCGATGCCAGCGGCTTCGGCGATCTCAGAAACCTTCAAATCTCCCAGCGGACGGCCCTGCCGCAGCAGCTTTAATACCGCACGGAACACCGCGGCCTTTTTCTCCGGCAAGTTCATACCTCTTCTGCCTCCTCGATGACAACTTTCTTGGGGTCTTTCTTTAGGAAAATATCGTAAATGGCGGGGACAATGAACAGAGTAAGCAGGGTGGCGTAGGCCAGGCCGCCGATGGTAACGATGGCCAAGGGCTGCAGCATATCGCCGCCGGCGCCCAGGCCCAGCGCCATGGTAGCCAGGCCGAAAATGGTGGTCATGGCAGTCATGAGGATGGGGCGAATGCGGTCGCGGCCGGTCTGTACCAGCGCTTCGGCGCGTTCCATCCCCTCCAGCCGCAGCCCGTTGGCGTAATCCACAAAGACGATGCCGTTATTCACAACGACACCCGCGAGCATAAGGAAGCCCAGCATGGCAATGACTGAGAGCTCCTTGCCGGTGATCCACAGGGCCAAAAGGCCGCCGGTGAAGGCCAACGGAATGGTGAACAGCACGATAAACGGCGAGAGCAGCGACTGGAACTGCGCCACCATGATGAGGTAGATGAAGGCGATGGCCAGGGCGATCATCAGGATGAGGTCGCTCATGGTGGATTGGATCATCTCATTTTCGCCCTCAATGGCATAGGAGCAGCCCTCCGGCATCTCATAATCGGCCAGCAGCTTTTCCACCTCACGGCTCACCAGGCCGATGTTGTAGCCATCGGCGATCTGGGCGGTGACGGTGACGGTACGGGCTTGATTTTCACGGTGGATGGCGGAAGCGGACGCGGCCTCGGTCACTGCGGCGATCTCGGAAAGACGGACCTCGCATTCCTCCTGGTTTTTGGTACCGGTCAGGCAGAGCTCCTCCAGCGTTTCCCGGGTGGTGATACCGGCGCTATCGGGGACGACCACAACCGGCAGGTCACTGTTATCCACGGTGATATTGGTGGCGGTGGTTTGGGAAAGAACGGCGGCGGCCACCTGCTGGTAGACCTGCGCAACCGTCAAATTGTACTCGGCGGCTTTGGCTTTATCCACGGTGATGCGCACCTCGGTGCTGCTGTCCTCCTGCCCATCACTGACCGAAGCGACCCCTTCCACGGCGGAAAGGGTTTTGGCCAGGTCGGTGGCGGCGGCCCGCAGGGCATCCATATCATCGCCGGTGACGGCCAGCTGAATACCGCTGCCGCCGGTCATCATGCTCATATCCATGGTGGAGCCGTTGGCGGAAACGGTGCAGTCCAGATCGGCGCAGGCTTCCTCGATCTTTTTGGCGATCTCCTGGCTGGAATCGCTGCGGTCATCACCCAGCAGCACATAGATGGACAGGCTGCTGCCGCCCATGCTCATCATGCTCTGGCCCTCCATGGCGCCGACGGTATCCACACCATCCACGGTAAGGATCCGCTCCAGGACGGTATCGCACATGGCCCATGTTTCGCTTTGGGTGGCGTCCTCCGGCATCTCGATGGAGACCGACACCTGTGGGCTATCCATTTCCGGCATAAAGGCGGTGCCCATGCTGACGGCCAGCACCGCGCTGGCAATAAGCAGTGCCACCGCGCCCAGCAGAACGGGAGCCTTGTGCCGCAGTACTTTCCGCAGAAGGTTTTCGTAGCCCGCTATCATGCGGTTCAGGAGACGGTTGGGCTTTTCCCCTGCGGTATCGCGGGTCAATATTTTGCCCGAAAGGGCGGGCACCAAGGTAAGGGCGACCAGCAGACTGGCACCCAGTGAATAGGCGATGGTCAGGCCCATATCGGCGAAGATCTGCCGGGTAAGGCCGCTGGTGAACAGGATGGGCACAAATACGCAGACAGTGGTAAGGGTGCTGGCGGTGATAGCCCCGGCAATCTGGCGGCAGCCGTGAACCGCCGCCGTGGCGGCATTGTAGCCCAGCTGGCGCAGACGGTAGATATTCTCGATGGCAACGATGCTGTTATCCACCAGCATGCCGACGCCAAGGGCAAGGCCTGAAAGGGAGATGATATTGAGAGTGACACCGGTGAAGTGCATAAGCACCACCGCCAAAAGCAGACTGATGGGGATACTGAGCGCCACAATGATAGTGGGGCGGAAGTCCCGCAGGAACAGCATGAGGACAATGACGGCCAGCAGCGCGCCGAACAACAGATTTTCCAGCACCGAGCTGATGACCAGATCGATGTACTGGCCCTGATCGCTGAGGGCGGTGAGGTGCAGGCCCTCGTATTTTTCCTCCAGCTGGGCCATGGCGGCATAGAGATTATCGCAGGCACCGGAGGTGGAAGCGATGGAGGACTTTTGTACCGTGAGCAGCACACCGTCATTGCCGTTTATTTTGGCGTACAGCTCCTCGGCGTTATCCGCCAGGCGGACAGTGGCGATATCGGTCAGGCGGATCTCCCCCACATCGCCGACATCGTATTGGAAGAGCACCCAGTTCTGCAGCTCCTCCAGGCTGGTAAATTTATCGCCGACCTTGAGGGCATTCTGCCCCTCCGCGCTTTGGATATAGCCGGCGGGCATCGAGAAGTTCTGCGCCATGAGCAGCTGCGAAACGGCGGACTGGGTGAGAATGCCGTCCAGCCCGGCGGCCTTGTAGGCGGCATCCCGCTGCTGGCGGAACTGCTCCTCGGCTTCATCCAGGGCCTGTTCGGCCTGCTGTAATTGCAGGGTGGCCAGAATGAGCTGCTGAGAAAGCTCCAGCTTGCCGGTCTCCAGCTGGCTCTGCGCCTTATCCAGCTGCGAAAGGGCGGCGTCCAGCTCCTTTTGGCTGGACTGAGCGGTTTCCAGCTCCTTTTTTAGCTGCGGGATGCGGGGCGCCAGCGCATCAATGGCGGCGTTCAGCTCGGTAATGGTGCCGTAGTCATCCTGCACCTTATCGTGGCTTTCGATCCACTTCTTGCCCTCGGGCTCTCCCAGCAGCGCAATGATCTCTGCGGTGTTTTCCTCGATGGCTTTGGTGGCGTCGGCGATGGCTTTCTCGGCCTCCGCCTTCGCCTCGGTGGCCTGCTGGAAGGTCTCCAGCCGGGCGTTGGCGCGGGTCAGCTCCTCCTCAGCAGCCGAGAGCTTTTCCGCGGCGGCAACGGTTTGCGGGTCATTGCGGGTAAGGTAGGCGGTCTGCGCCGCCTGGATGGCGGCAAGCTCGGCTTCGGCGGTATTGAGCTGGGCTTGCAGCCCGGTATTATCGGGGTCCTTCTCCAGCTGTGCCTGGAGGTCGTCCACCTCCGCCTGCTTTTCCTGCTCCTGCCGCAGCAGGTCCTGCCAGCCGGGATCGTCCTTGAGACGCTCCGGTGCGCCGTCCAGCGCTTTATCGTAGGCGGTTTGCGCGGCTTCCTGCGCATCCTTGGCATTGGTCACATCCTGCTGCAGGGCGGCTTCACTGCTGCCGATCTCCTTGAGGGTGGCTTCGGCGGTCTCCAGCGAGGCCTGGGCGGCTTTCAGCTGGGCACGCAGCTGGGTGCGGGTAAGCTGCAGAGATTGCAGCTCGGCATATTTTACAGCGGAAAGATGGGTACGGGCGTAATCTTCACTGGCATTGTAGCTATCGCGCAGATTTACCATGTTATCGTACTGGGCCAGCACGGCCTGAATGGCCTTGACCTCCGCCGAGGTGAGGGTGGAGCCGAGGGATGCCTGATCCTTGGCATCGGCCAGCTGCTGGGCAGCGGCCACCAGCTGGGCATAGGCGGTGCCGCTTTGCTCCTCCAGCTTCTTTTTGGCGTCGTTGATCTGCCTGCGAGAATCCTTGAGCTGCTTTTCGGCATCGGCCAGGGAGCTATCAATGGCCGCCAGTACCTTGTCATTCAGCTCATCGATTTTGGCCTGATCCAGCTCCACACGAATCTGGCTTTCCACCAAACCGCTGCCGGAAACGGACGCGACGCCATCCACCCGCTCCAGTGCCGGGATGACGGTTGAGGAGGTGAATTCCGAAAGCTCGTTTCGGGCCATATTATCGCTATCCACCGCCAATACCATGATGGGCAGCATATCGGGATTGATCTTCATGAGCACCGGGCTGCCGGCGGCCTCGGGCAGGGAGCCGGCGATCTGATCAAGGCTGGCGTTCATTTCGATCATGGCGGAATCCATGCCGGTGCCTTCCTCAAATTCCAGCACCACGATACTGACATTTTCCTGCGAGATACTGGTGATATTCTTGACGCCGCTGGTGGTAGCCAGGGCGCTTTCCAGCGTTTTGGTCACGCTTTGCTCCACCTGCTCCGGACTGGCGCCGATGTAGGTGGTATAGGCGATGGCATAGGGCAGATCCATATTCGGCAGGAGGTCGGTGGTCATATTGATGAAAGACATGACACCGAGGAAAACCACCAGCATCACGCAGACGAATACGGACATGGGCTTTTTGACACTGAGACGAGACAGCATAGAGTATTCTCCATTTCCGGGGGATAGATGTGCCGACCGACCGGTCGGTCGGGGATTTCTAATCTTATTTTAGCGCAAAACGGGACGAACGCAAGAGGAAAGATATTAACATTTCGTAAAGGTTATAGCATCGGCGCGGGAGAGTATGCTATAATAACCATGGACATTGCAGGAAGCTGGTTTTGGGCGGCCCCGCGCGGGCGCCGACGGCTCCCGAAGGGCGCCCCC
>ENA-UOJC01002756-UOJC01002756.1-human-gut-metagenome-genome-assembly--contig:-C104-NODE-2756-length-18117-cov-6.561676_pt1 | contig 18117 bp, 14 predicted proteins | sample MGYA00242339_ERZ723886 | MGnify/ENA metagenome assembly ERZ723886 | reverse complement strand
CGCCGTTATGATGACACTGAATGGCAGGCAGATAATGACTGGCACAAGTACAAGGCGTAACAGGTCAGCGGATGTAAAGGCGAAGACGCAGTTGGATGCAGTCATTGACTATTTGGCATTCGTGGCAAAACGTTATCATTATGACCGAAAAATGCTTTTATGGCTTCCGGTATTGCCTGAAATGTTATATTTGGAGGATTTGGTTAAGGACGAGAACTGGTATCAGAATGGGAAATGGTCTGTACATAGTGGTGCATGGAATCTGGAAACGGTTGTGGGCTTGTATGATGATCCTGCAAATCAGGCACAGGAGCCTTTGCGCGTTAATTTTACAGAAGGCGGGCATTTGGCTGTATGCGGTATGGTTGCAACGGGAAAGAGTACTTTTCTACAGACATTTTTATATGCCATGATTCAGCAATACAGTCCCAGGGAATTGAATTTCTATGTGCTGGATTATAGCAGCCGTATGCTTCTTCCTTTTGAGAATGCCCCTCATTGCGGCGGAGTCATTATAGATACTGATGAAGAGAAGGTAAAGAAATTTTTCTTTATGCTGAGTGATATCATGAAAGAACGAAAACTCCTGTTTAAAGGCGGTAATTATAGTCAGTATCTCCAGGCTAACAGAAATAAGGATACATTGCCAGCTATTTTAGTAGTCATAGATAATTGCGCAAATTTCAGGGAAAAGACCAATAATCAATTTGATGAAGAAATGCTTCGGATTTCCAGAGAAGGCGTTGGATATGGTATTTTTCTGGTTATTACGGCAGCAGGATTTGGTTCTAATGAGATTCCGGGCAGAGTGAATGACAACATACGCACTGTCATTTCTCTGGAAATGGGAGATAAGTTTAAGTATTCAGAGATTCTCCGTACTACAAGAGTGGAGATATTACCGGAGACAGATGTAAAAGGAAGAGGACTTGCATATGTGCACGGAAATATTTTGGAGTTTCAGACTGCGCTGTCTGTGAAAGCGGAGGATGCTTATGAAAGATCGGAAAGCATAGAGGCGAAGTGACGGGATATGAATGAGGAGTGGGAAGGCGCAAAAGCCCGCAGAATTCCTATGATTCCTGAGCAGCCTGTGTTTAGTGAACTGATAGAAAATGAGGAATATATTAAGGCACAGAATACAAAAAGATTTCTTCCTATGGGTTATCTGGCGCAGGATGCCACGGTTCATTCGGTGGATTTGTGGAATAATTTTTGCTATATCATACAGGGAAAAAGCCGAAGCGGAAAGAAAAACGTGTTAAAGACATTACTATATGCCGCTGCCAGGAAGGAAGATGCAGAGGTTTATCTGATTGAGTTAAAGGGGCGGGAACTGCAAAATGCAGCAGAGCAGCTTTCGATTACTTATTTGTCAGATGAGGAAAGTGTCTATGAGTTCTTTAAGACAACTGTACCTGTCTTTAAAGAGCGCAATACCAGAAAGCATGAATTGATGGCAAATGGCATAGAACAGGAAGAGCTGGCAGAACAGATGAATCAGGAAAAGAGATTTTTTATCTTTATCGCAGATATGGCGGCTTTTATACAGGCGGTTTATCATCCGGCGGACAGTTCCAAAAATATGCGTGCTTATTTGGAAAACATTTCGGAAAAAGGAAGCTGTCATGGATTTTATTTCTTTGGCATTTTAAATCCCGATGAAAGTGTTTCGATAAGCGGATATCGGGTGTACCAGAATATGATTTCCTATAGAACAGGTATCCATTTAGGAGGAAATATCAGCGCACAGAGATTATTCCAGTTTAGTAATATACCGTTTCAGGAGCAGACGAAAACAACAAAACCTGGTGTCGGACTGATACCGAATGCGGATGATCCCGGCATGGCGCAAAAGGTAATATTGCCTCTGGTTAAAGGAGGGTTTTCATGATTAGTGCCGCCTTGTGTAATCAACGTGCCGATGCAGAAATGCTGGAACAGGAAATCAGAAATGAGGCAGCGATACACACGGATGAAAAGGTATTTGTCAAAAAACTGTTGAATAAAAAAATGCTGGAAGAGTTTCTGAAGGATAAAGGCTTAGTAGATTTTATCTGTATAGATGTGACCATCAGACAGGGCATCTATTATGCAGAACTTATGCGGGAGCATTATCCGGAAGCGGCTATTGTACTGGTGGCGGATTTAACGATGTCTCCTGTGACCTATATGAAACCAAGTATTATGGCAGCAGCGCTTTTGCTAAAACCCCTGGCAGTTGAACCAATCCGCAATACCATGGATCAGCTATTTGAATATTTTGTGGATGAAATAACAGAAGAGGATGTGTTTGTTGTGGAGACTAAGGAGGATAGACAGAGGATACGTTATTCGTCAATTCTTTATTTTGAAGCAAGGGCAAAGAAAATTTATGTTTGTACAGCGGACAGTGAGTATGGATTTTACGATACTATGGAACAACTGGAGAAGCGGTTGTCGGATACTTTTTTGCGTTGTCATCGAAGCTACATTGTCAACAGACAATACATAAAAAAGGTTATGATTTCTCGAGGAATTATTATGCTGCAGGATAATATTGAAATTCCGTTGTCACGAAGCTACAAAGGAGTATTGAAGGAAAATGTTGAATGGAAACAGGGTGTATCTGTTAACGAAACATGAATTCCTTTTGCTGGCTGCTACAGCAGGAATTCAAAGACTATATGGATTTGACATGAAGGCGGAAGCATTGGGACAGGAGGAGGCTGTATATGTATTGCATAGTCTGACAAAAAGAAATTATTTACAGGTGGTGAATGAAAAATTTGTTTTGTCAGAGGAAATGAAAACAGTTTTTGAACATATCAAAAAAGCGGAAACCGTACTGGATGTGCATAAGTCGAGTGGGCGGAGCTGTATTTTGTATATAGGCGGCACAACAATAAAGGTGGCGGAAGCTATGCGGCGCAAGGATATGTTTGAAGTGATGCAGATTCCGTTGAAGGATGTATGGAATCATCTGTTGGAAGAAGAATGGATTACAGGGAGGTGCTAAACATGATTCTGGTAGACATTCATGTGCTTTCCATAAATAAGCAATATGATTTTAAATTAGACGAAAATGCGTATATTGCTGACATATTGGAGGAAGTGGGAGAAATGATGATATCCGGAGACGATGACTCGAAAACAGGAATAGAGAATCTGTTATTGTGTGATTATGAAAGCCGCAGAATTCTGCCGCTGCAGCAATCACTAAAGCAGTGCGGAATAGGAAATGGATGTCGTTTGGTGCTGCTGTAGCAGGAAAACAGGTCATTCGTCAGAAAAATAGGTCATCTGTCAGATTTAGTAAAAATATGAATACGCCGTGGTAAGATACAAATGCAAGGAGGGCAGGAAACACTTTATGGTAAGGTTGGATATTGTAAAAGCCAAGACGGTTGAAACCTCCATGGCAGAAAGTAAAAAGAGATTGAAAAAGCTATGTGAAACAGTGGCAGAGTTTGTCGGAGAGATGAAGAGAGCTTCTGAAATGTATGAGATAAGAATGGAGTTGGATAAACAGCTTGAAGAAATGGAGCAGAGTTTATACCTGCTTACTAAGCTGAATGAGTGCTTGCAGCGGATTCTTCCCTTATATATGAAATGCGAAGAAAATATTATGGTATATGTGGAGGAGGTACAGGCAATTAAAGAAGAATCAGTTATTGGTATCAGCGAAATCCCGGAATGGGTTTTCCGATTATTAGGATAAGGAGGAAGGTATGGCGATAACGTATATTGAAATTGACACGGAATTGCTTCAGACAGACATTAACGAATTAGAAGAAAATGTAAAAAAAGCTAAAAAAAGTCTGGATGGATTAAGCGCAGAACTGGAAGAACTGAATACGATGTGGAAGGGAACTGCAAACATGGCTTTTCGTACCCAGGTAAACGGTGATTTGAGTACAATGGATAATTTATTACAGGAAATGAGTAAATTAGCTGACTGTATGACTCATGCAAAAAGCGAATATATCAAATGCGAGAATGAAGTAAAAAGTACAGTGGGTGATATCAGAATTTAGAACGGGAGGTGTGCAAATGGCAATTTTAGGTTTAGGATCATTTGATTTCTTATCTTCGCTGACAGTGGACCCTGACGTGATGAGAAGTAAGGCAGTTGTAGTGCAGGGAAAAATTAAGGAGATGCAGACAGCCTTTGAAGCTTTGGAAAATACCGTCCGAAAGACGCAGAACTATTGGATTGGAGAGGCAGGAGATGCCCACCGGGATTTCTTTTTTAATCACAAAGAGGAAATAGAAGAAATTTTCAAGTGTTTGTCAGAGGATGTCACGGATTTAAATCAGATGGCAATGGTATATACCGAGGCAAATAACGAAGCAAAAGAAATGGCAGAGGAATTGCCCGCAGATGTCATTATTTAAGAAGGGAGGATGATTGCAGATTATGAAATCGGATTCGGAAATAAAATATGATTTTGCACGGGCAAACAGTAAAGCAGATGAGCTGGAGCAGGTCGCAAAAAAATTACGACAGTTGGCGCAAAGTGACTTAGAGGAATCCCTACAGACATTGGCGAATGCCTGGAAGGGAGAAGCCGCAGAGGTTTACATAGGAAAGGGGAGCCGGTTGCAGGAAAGGATTCTTTTAAATGCCAACAAACTGGAGAGTACGGCAAGAACCATAAGAAGTACGGCAAAACGTACTTATGATGCCGAAATGCGGGCATACAGAATTGCAAAAGAAAGAGAATATCAAAACAAGTAATTAAATCATACCAATATGATTTAAAATAAATTAACGGAGGATAAAAGAATGGGAATTATCAGAGTAACAGCAACAGAGTTGAGAGCAAAGGCAGAGGAACTGGCGGGATTAAACTCAAATTTGAAAACCAATGTCAGTGATTTGGAAGCATGTGAGCAGAATCTTGCATCCATGTGGGATGGTGAAGCGAAAGACGCATTTCATCATGCGTTTTCCAATGACAAAATCCAGATGACTAATTTCAGTACTTTGATTGAAAAGTATGTGGCAACCCTACAGGGAATTGCTGCGAAGTATGAGCAGGCTGAAAGCATGAATGTCAGTACGGCAAATACAAGAAATTATAACTAATGAGTATAAGCAGTCAAGGATTGAGAACAGGTAAATTTAAGAAGAAAAAGGAGATTATATAATATGGAAGGTATCTTAAGAGTAACACCGGAACAGTTGGAGGCAGCAGCAACAGAATTTTCTGCAAAAGGAACTACAGTTGGTAATCTGACATCTCAGATGACTCAGTTGGTAGAAGGTTTAAGCAGTAGCTGGGAAGGCGAATCTGCTACAGCATATATCGCAAAATTCAGACAGTTGGATGATGACATCCAGAAAATGATTCGCATGATTCAGGAGCATTCCAATGATTTGAATGATATGGCAAAGGTATACCGCGATGCAGAAACTGTTAATGCGGATGAAATTGCTGATTTAGCAGGTGATGTAATTATATAAGGAAGAAAGCGGCGGGGGTCTGTACGGCCCCCGTGATGAAAGAAATGGGAAAGAATGTTATTAGTAAGGAACAATTATATGGTTATCGTGAGCCTACTAAAGAAGAGCATGATAAAATCCAGCAATACATGAGGGCGCATTTGAAAAAAACAGGAAGGCTTTGGAAGATAACAAAATTTTTTTGTGTAGCTGTAGATGCTTTTTTGATATTAGGACTTCTTGGAATGGGAGGGGCATATCCTGCCCGTGAAAAGATAGTAGTAAGTGTATTAGTGTTTTTTTTAACGGTATTTATTTTTTTACTAAATAAATGGAAGAAAAATGACAGTCTGTTTTGGAAAAAAATTTATAAGGGAGAATTTCAGGTATTAGATTGCAGTGTTTATCAAGTTGATTTTACAGTTGAACTGGTAAATAACGCGGTTGTATATATTTGTACGGATAATGAGCAGTATTGTAATGAGAGATTTACTGTAGATTATATATCTGCAAAAGAGTGGACACAAAAGAAAGAAGTTTCTTTTTTATTGATGAAAACAGTTTGTGAAAAAGATACATTTTATGAATTGTTTACCGAGAAGAAACTGGAACGGAGGTAAATGAGTGAAATTTTCAGTTAACATCAATGGCACAATACGAATAGTCTCTGAGTTGGAAATGCAAAGTCAATTATTGAATAACTATAGAAATATGGTACAAACAGTGAAAAATAATTGCCCTTGTTCCGGCAATGTTAGAACAATGCTTATTAAGTCTTTAAATGATATCCTGACAGAGATGGAGAATGAGCGTAGTCTTTATGGGACAATTGGACGAGTGTTGGAACAGAATGTATCTTGTTACCGTACATATGAGGAAAATATGGCGAAATGTGAAAAAACGTCTGTTTCATGGGGAAACAATGTAAAATCATATGGCGAAGCAGATGCAGATAGTAATTCAGACAAAATAAGTTATTGGACATGGGCAGATTTTTGGAAACTGATTGGCAATGCCGGTATGATTGGAGGAACGGTTAGTGCGATTGGTAATGTGATTACTGGTGGAACAGATGCTAAAAATATTTTAAAATCTTTGAAGTTTGTAAATTCCGTTGTTGGTGGAGGTGCCAAAGCAGTTCAATCAGGAACTTTAACCCAGTGGCAAACCTGGGTTGGATTACAAAAGGGAATCAATTTCGATAAATTGTCTTCCACTTCTTTTTCAAATGTTTTTAAGGAATCATGGAATAAGCAGTTTATAGATGATTTGGGATTTAATTTTGATGGTACGCAAACTACTGCAGATAAAGTGAAAGTTGGTACCAAGTGGGCTGGTCATATAATTTCTCTGGCAACAAATGCGTTAGATAATTATGAGGAATTTCAATGGCAGGGTGTAGAAGTCGCAGTAAGAGGAACAACAGAAACAGTCATAGAAACTGCTGTAGATATTGGTATTAGTGCGGCAGCGACGGCTGCAGTGTCAGCCGGACTGGTTGCACTAGGTTTTGTAGGTGCTCCGGCATTAGTGGTAGGCGCAGGTGCAGCGCTTGTGACATGGGCAGCCAATGGCATATGCAAGTGGGTAACTGGCGGTAAGGATATTGGTGAAGTGGCGGCAGATTTTGTATGTGATGTGGGAGAAGGAGCAATTAATCTTGCAAAACAGGGGCTTGAAAAGGCAAAAGAAGTAGGAGAAAATATAGGTGAAGGAATTAAAAAAGCAGGAGAAAACATAAAAAATGGTGTATCTAGTGCATGGAACAGCATATGTAGCGTTTTTGGATAAAAGGAGGACAATATGAATATCAAAGAATTATTACCTATTGGAAGTGTAGTACTGTTAAAAAATGGAAAGAAGAAGGTTATGATTTTTGGTGTAAAGCAGACGGATAACACTACGGGAAATGAATATGATTATATCAGTGTATTGTATCCAGAGGGAAATATGGGGGAAGCAGGACAATATCTTTTCAACCATTCGGACATTGAGCAAGTATTCTTTAAAGGATATGAAGACGCGGAACGGGAAGAGTTTATTGAAAAACTGAGTGAATTTTATGAACAACAAGTAGAAGTGTAAATGTAGTATAAGAATGAACGATAGTGTAAACAAAAGTCCGTAAATACTAATTTTCTATGATAAGAGAGAATGAAACTTTTTCTGTAAATAGTTATTAGTAACGGCTCTTCTATGATAAAATCTAAATCTGATGTGACCCAAAAAGGTTAGACTTTTAAAGCGTAGCAGTTTGTGGCTGCTGCGCTGTTTTTATGGTGCGCCTAGCGGTGTACGTTTCTAACGGGTGAAAGTCCTTAATTCATCCTGGTAGTGGGAAGAATATAGCCAAGATCAAGGGACCATCGTGAGGTGGAATCTGAAGGAAGGTGGAGGCAAATCTCTGGTCTGACGAACAGAAATCACATCAGGCTTCAGTTAAGGATAAGATTGCATAACAAATCAAAGTCCAATAACTACTCGGAATTAACTGTAGTAAATGTGGCAGATATATGGAGAGAAAGAAACGTGTGGTACCAAGGGAGGTCTCGCCAGCGGATGGAAACAGAGTATGAAATCCGTCAGTAACAACGAATGGCGAGAAGTCAGCAGAAGCCATAGTAAACCAGTGGTTGCAAACACTGGCGAAGGGCTGAACTTTAGGAGGCACAAGCAATGAATGTAACTGAAAGTAGATTTAAGAACAGACAACTTCATATAGAGGACTATCTGCAAATGGTATCTGCGGAACAGAAAGAGTATGCAGAAGTGTTCGACTACTCTAAGATTACTGAAAAGAGCAGTGTCATCACAGACTATTGGACAAACAATCTTTTGAAACTGATATTGCGAAAAGACAATCTTAATAAAGCTTATAAGCAAGTCAGGAAAAACAAGGGAAAAGGTGGAATCGACGGTATGCAGGTGGATGAACTTCTGCCCTTCCTTAGAGAAAACCAGGAATCCTTAATCCAGGAGATAAGGGAAGGGAAATATAAACCTAACCCGGTTCGAAGGGTAGAAATACCCAAGGAGACAAAAGGCGAGTTTAGAAAGCTGGGAGTTCCTACGGTTGTTGACAGGGTGACCCAACAGGCAATTGCACAGGAACTCTCGCCAATCTATACTTGAGTTATTTTTTGTCAATGTTGATGGTGAAAAAAACGGAAAGAAAACGGTTCATCGGATATGTTATTATATCCCTATCTAGACTTTCAGATAAGGAGGATAAGTGATGAATCGAAAAAGAATCGGAATAATTCTTGTGATCATGGCTGTCATTGTGGGATGTATCGTGGGATACTACCACGAAAGACCGGAGACAAATGGGTCGATCAATGCATCCAATGATCAGAAGAAAAAGCTGGAACAACAGCAGGATGAAAAATGTAAGGAGCTTGTGCAGCAGAAGGGACGGTACGATGAGAAGACCATCGTTCTGTCGGACACAAATGAGTCGCGGGCAAAGGCTCTGGCTGACAAGATGGGTGCTTCTGTCCGCATGACGGCAGACAAGCACTTTGCGGTGCTGACGCTGCCGAAGGATGTGAAGGTGGCGGACATTTATTCGGACAAGGAATACAGGCAGGATCTGTCCGAGATGTCCTTAAACTACCATGTGAAGGCGAGCGCGGTGGATGCCAACCAGCATGAGCTGTATCAGACGCGTGCGGATTACGAGGTGAGTGATCCGGACTACGATAAGCAGAGCGAGATGGGCTATCTGAACCTGAAGGACACCTGGAAGCGCAATAAGGGTGCCGGAGTGACGGTAGCCGTCATTGATACCGGTATCGATACGGATCATGAGGAGTTTCAAGGGCGGATCAGCAAGCTGTCCTATGATGCTTCCGATGACAAGATCGTCAAGGATTATGACATGTCTGTGATCGAGGATGAGCAGGGGCATGGAACGAGCGTGGCAGGCACACTGGGTGCAGCGATGAATGACAAAGGTGTTGCCGGTATAGCACCGGAGGCAGAGCTGCTTGTGATCAAGTGTGATGTCGATGCCGAGGGCAACTTCTTGAGAGCATCTGATCTGGTCTTTGGTCTGGCGTATGCGATCGAAGCCGATGCAGATGTGGTAAACATGTCCTTTGTGACAGATGAAAATATCTTCAGTTATTATACGAAGCTGGCGGTGGACAGCGATGTGATCTGTGTGGCGGCTGCCGGTAATGACAGCACGGCACTCCTCAATTATCCGGCTGCCGATGAGAATGTGATCGGTGTCGGAGCACTGGATTCGGACTGGGAGCTTGCTGCGTATTCCAACTATGGTGACAACAGTGATATCGTAGCACCGGGAAGTGTGTATACGACAAAGATGGGCGGTACATACGGATACACACAGGGAACTTCTCTGGCTTCCCCAATCGTTGCAGCAGCGGCAGCACTGTACCGCGCAGACCATCCGGGTGCGGAGTTTAAAGAGATCCGTGATTATCTGATCGCATCGAGTGTGGATCTTGGCACCAGCGGAGAGGATGTGCTTTACGGCTACGGTGCATTGGATATCTATGCATTTCTGTATGAGGAAAAAGGAACGATCACCTATGAGATGCAGACCGATGAGATCAAGAATGAGACACAGCCGTTTGTAAAGGGACATACGGTTCAGCTGATGCTGGAGCCGGAGCGGGAAGATGTCGTGTTTGACGGCTGGTATTATGACAGGGACTGCACGGATGAGGTGGAGTATTATACGGATGTCTTTTCACAGGATGTGACACTGTATGCAAAGTGGGCGAATGAGGACGATGCAAATGCATACACCTATGCAACCCTGCCGGATGGCACAGTGAAGATCTTATCCTATACCGGTAAGAGAAAATATCTGACCGTACCGGATACGATCGAAGGAAAGACCGTAAGCTGTATCGGAGAGTCCGCCTTTGAGAACAATGCAAGACTCCGGAAGGTGAGCCTGCCGGAACATCTGACAGAGATCATGCCGTATGCGTTTAACGGATGCAGCAGACTGTTGTCGATCGATGTCCCGGAAAGCGTACAGACGATCGGAACATTTGCGTTTTACAGCTGTGCCAGAATGAGCAGTGTGGGGATCGTGCCGGGCAGTGACCTTCGCACGATCGGCGAGCAGGCGTTTGCCAATACAATGATCAGCTCCTTTACGATCCCGCAGAAGCTCAGTGAGCTGGGGGACGGAGCATTTCTGGGTTGCCGTGGCATGAGAAAGATCACGGTGGCAGAGGGCAACACGACATTTCAGGAGAAGGAGCATGCTGTTTATGACAGCACCGGAACAAAGCTGATCTACTATCCGACCGGGCTTGTGGAAAGTTATCCGGTGGCAGAGGGAACGAAGGAGATCGGAAAATATGCGTTTGCATATGCGAGAGCATCGCAGATTACGCTTCCGGATGGATTGGAGACGATCGGAGACCAGAGCTTTACGGGGGTATCCGCCAATGAGATCACGATTCCGGCGTCTGTACTGAAAATGGGACAGTACGCTTTTTCGTACTCATCTCTTACGACAGTAAATCTGCCGGAGGACAGTCAGCTTACCAAGATTTCGAAAGGCGTATTTACGGGATGCCAGATTGCAACCGTTTCTATTCCGAAAGGGATTGCAGAAATTGAAAGTGGAGCGTTTAGCAGCACGGGACTGGTTAGTGTTAACTTTGCGGAGGATTCGCAGTTGGAGCTGATTGGAAATGGAGCTTTTCAGTGGTCAAATCTGCGAAAAATTACATTACCGGATACGGTGCAGGCGATCGACCTTGCGGCATTTGCCAGTTGTCAGGAACTGAGTCAGGTAACATTTGGAGCACACAGTAAGTGCACAGTTTTGGGAGATTATGCATTTTCAGGAACCAGAATGCTAAAGCAGATCAAAGTTCCGGATTCGGTACGATCGTTTGGGGAACTTTGTTTTTACCAGTCGGGACTGGAGGAGATTGAGATTGGTGCCGGATTGACGGAGATTGGCGAAGGCGCATTGTCCTACTGCCAAAACCTGCAGGACATCACCGTGGATAAGGATAATACGGTGTTTGGTTCTTATGACGGTGTCCTGTTCAATGCGGAGAAGACGAAGCTTATGTTCTACCCGGCGGCAAAGACAGGGGCATATACACTTCCAAAGACCACAGAGATGATCGCCGGATATGCATTTGCGGGAGCATCAAAGCTGACAGAAGTAACCTTGAATGATGGTCTGATTGAAATCGGCAGATATGCTTTCAGTGACTGTGAATCACTTCAGACACCAGTGTTCCCAGAGGGGCTGGAACGCATTTCGGAGAATGCCTTTGAAAACTGCAGCAGCATGACGGAGAAATGCCTGATTCCGAAAAGTGTGTCTGCACTTGGCAGATTTGCATTTGCGTATGATTATAACCTGACTGCGATAGAGATTGAACCGGAAAGCAAACTGAACCGTCTCGGTTATGGTGTATTTGGATACTGTGGTATTGAGGATTTCACAGTGCCGGAGAACGTTTCTACAATGGGACAGGAGGTATTTACCGGCTGCAAGAACCTGGTCACAATGACATTCGAGGGAGAGAGCCAGCTGGAACGGCTTGCGGCATGGACCTTTAATGGGGCGGATGCGCTGCGGCGGATCACCTTTGAAGAGGGAAGCAGTCTGACGACGATCGAGGCGAGGGCACTGGAGGGCTTAGTTTCTCTAAGTTATGTGGATCTGAAATACTGCACAAAGCTGCAGGAGATCGATAACTATGCGTTAAACCACTGTGCGTCTCTGACAGATATTTCCCTGCCACAGTCCTTAAATTCGATCGGCAGATATGCATTTCAGGGATGTACTTCGTTGAAGAAGTTGACCGTACCGGCGAAGCTTTCCCAAATCGGACGATATGCCTTTGTCGATACCGACAAGATTGAGATCTATTTTAAGGCAAGCGTGCTGCCGAAAGGCCTGGAAGAAAAATGGAACGAGGATGTGGCTGCTTACTATCTGGGTGTATCAGATGTGGTCAGCAGCGGGGAATGGGAGTATGCCCTGACCGAGGATGGAGATGCCAGCATTGTTGCTTACCATGGAAGTGCCACAGACATCGCGCTGGATAAGATCGATGGTCATGATATCATCTCGATCGGCGGTAAAGTGTTCCAGAATAATACATCCCTTCGCAGTATTACATTGCCGGAGACACTGACCGGCATTTATCAGAATGCCTTCGCCGGAACGACAGAGCTTCAGGAGATCACGATCCCGGCTGCAGTGCGTGTGGTCGATGATTATGCCTTTGCGCAAAGCGGTCTGGCTAAGGTGGAGTTTGCTGCCGGAAGTAAGTTAGTGACTCTGGGGCGTTATGCGTTTGCTGAGACGAAGAACCTGACAAAGCTGAATCTGCCGGAGGGGGTTGACCGGATCCGTGATTATACATTCTATAAGAGCGGGATTAAGGAGCTTACCTTTGCCGATGGAGCAGAACCGACACAGATTGGGCGTTATGCGTTTGCCGGTTCAGCACTTACTGACTTTACCGTGCCGGACAGTGTGACAAACATTGACTATAATGCGTTCAGCGATGCGACAAGCCTGACGAAGGTGGATCTTGGAAACGGGGAGAAGCTTACGCTGCAGGGAAATGCATTCTATAATTCCGGTCTGACGGAGGTCACGATTCCGGCCGGAGTGGATCATATCGGAGAACTCTGTTTTGCGGGCTGTGAAAATCTGGAGGCGATCCGGGTGGCAGAGGACAATCAAAGATATAGCTCGGATGAGGATATTCTGTACAATAAGGCACAGTCAACTCTGATCACCTGTCCTGCCAATAAGGAAGGCAGCTATACGGTCAAGAGTACCGTGACCTCCTTTGGATTTGCAGCATTTGAAAAATCAAGGCTGTCACAGATTACAATCCCGCAGGACAGCCGGTTAAGTACGATCGGTTACCGTGCGTTTATGCGCTGTGAGAAGCTGGAGCAGATCAGTATCCCGGCAGGACTGCAGAGCATTGACCGGTATGCCTTTGCGTATTGCAGTAGTTTGAAAACGGTAGAGGTACCAGAGGGAAGCCAGCTTGGCGGAATTTATAAAAGTGCTTTCTATAACTGCAGTCAGCTGGAATCCATCCGGATCCCGGATGGCGTGCAGGAGATCGGCGCGTACGCCTTCTATGGCTGTAATAGTCTCAATAATATGGATATCACTGATAATAGCAAGCTGATGAGTATTGATGACCATGCGTTTGAACACACTGCGGTCACGGACTTTGCGATGCCAAAGGATCTGGTGGAGATCGGAACAGCGGCATTCAATGGTGCGAAGCTGGATACTCTGATCGTTAATGATTCGATTCAGGAGATTGGAAGAAATGCCTTCGCAGATTGTGGACTGGCGAAGATGACGAAGCTGGAGTTCCCGGTTAGCATGGTATATCTCGGAAACGGAGCACTAAAGGGAGCCGATACGATCGAAGAACTGACGCTGCCGTTTTTCGGTGAATGTCTGGGTGCGGAAGCAGGAAATGGATATATTAATACGGTGAAACTGGATGATCTGTTTGCGCAGGAGCAATGGACGACTATTGGTAACCTGAAAAAGCTGACGATCCTTCAGGGACAGTTTGTACCAGAAGAGTATTGCTGGTCTGTGGAGGGAATCAGTGAAGTGAATTTGCCGGATACAGTTACAGAAATAGGAGCATGCGCTTTTTGTAGTACGTCATTGACACAAATCAGTTTACCGGAAAATCTGCTGGTTATTCGTGAACGGGCTTTTGAAGCAACATCACCTGAAAGAGTGGTTTTCCCGGAGAAGGTAAATAAGATTAATGCAAGTGCTTTTCGGAATTGTTCCCGATTAACGAAAATAGATCTTCCGAAATCGTTAAACTTTATTGGAGAAGAAGCTTTTTATAATACTTCTTTGGAGAAAGTTACATTGCCGGATAAATTGAATTATATACAGAAGCGTGCTTTTGCGTTGAGCTCGTTAAAAAATATAGAGATTCCAGCAGGTGTGACATCTATCGGGGAAGGTGCCTTTTCTGAAAACAAGAATTTGGAAAGAATTGATGTGGATGAGCAGAATGAGGCATACGGCTCAGTCGATGGAGTGCTCTATAATATAGAAAAAACGGAATTGTTATGCGTTCCGGGAAAGTTGACAGGATCGGTGACGATTCCGAATGGAATACAGAGAGTAGGGGATTATTCCTTTGCGGGTACCGGTGTAACTGAGGTTGTTTTGCCAGATAGTTTAAAAGTGATTGGAGAAGGAGCATTTTTGAAATCTTCTTTGAAAGAGATTGATTTACCGGACGGTGTCACAGAAATTGGTAAATATGCATTTCAGGAATGTGTACAGTTGGAACAGATAGAATTGAGTGAAAATCTTCATGAAATTCCATACTGGTTGTTTATGGGAGATACAAAACTTCATAAGGCTGAACTTCCCGATAATATTGAGAAAATAGATTCTGGAGCTTTTGAACAAACCGGTATTAAATATGTATCATTGGGATCTAAATTGAAAACACTAGGTGATTCTGTCTTTAATGGATGCAGTCAGTTACAGTACATCCGTGTTGATGAAACCAATCAGTATTTTAAGACGCAGGATGGTATTCTTTACAACAAAGAAGGAACAAAACTGCTACTGACACCGATGATGATCAGTGGAGAGGTGGTTATTCCGGAAGGTGTGAAACGTCTTGAAAAATCAGCTTTTTCTGACCGGGAAAAACTGGAAAAGATTGTATTACCGGATAGTCTGGAGTATATCGGAAACACTTGTTTTCTTAACTGCCCAAAATTAAAGGCGATTTATATGGGCGAAAATGTATCATTTATTGGTCAGGGTGCATTTGGAGGAACCGGGTATTATTATAATGAGAAAAATTGGGAGAATGGTGTACTTTATATCGGCTCATATGCTGTGTGTAGCAATCTTGGATATGTGACTGAATATTTGAAGATTAAAGAAGGAACACGTTTGATTGCAGCAGGTTGCTTGAGTTATAATGAAACGTTGAATAGGGTTGAGATTCCGGATTCTGTTTTGCATATTAATGAATTCGCATTTTACTATTGTAAAAATCTTAAATCTGTGAAGATGAGCCGGCGGTTGACATCGATAGGGGAGTATGCGTTTGGTTACTGCGGAAAGATTTACAGTATTGTTTTACCAGAAACATTGACAACACATGGTTTTTCTGAGTTTGCTTATTGTGCCGGTCTGAAATATATACTTTTTGAAGCGGATCCTTCTAATTTGGAGAGAAGTTCCATGTTTTTTGATGCAACAGGAATTGAATGTATTCGGATCACCAAAGTGGATGAAGCTGCCTTGAATATACTTTATAATGGCAGTCAGAATGTGAATGTGATTACTGATGCTACGGAGATAAGTGAAGCGACATCCTATAATGGTAGTGTAGTCTACTCTCATGTAAAGCGAAACGACGAACAGCGTCTCGATAACCTCTACTACGATGGTGAATGGAACCAGGCAACCTTCTGGATTGATGGCATGGTTCTTCAGATGGAACCGGTATTGTCCGCACAGGTGCTTCAGGCTCCGGCACAGTCTCTGATCGATCAATATCTGCCGGATGGTGCTAAATTCATCGGATGGGATATTGATGGAGACGGAAAAGCAGATAAGCTGCCGGCAACCTTAACCGCTGATCTGAATGCTTATGCAGTTTATGACACACCAATACAGAGTGTATCACTGCCGGAGAGTGCAGAGGTCGAGGAAGGCTATACAAAGAAGCTGACGGTGGCATATGCACCGGAGGAGTACAGTCACGATGATACGTTACTCTGGAGCAGCTCCGATGAGACAGTGGCTACTGTGACAGAGGATGGCACGGTGAAGGGTATCGCACAGGGAGAGGCTGTGATCACGGCAGCCCTGAAGGAAGATCCGTCTATCAAGACACAGTGTACCGTGACGGTAACGCAGGTTAATTATGGAATTAAGCTGAGTGAATATCAGAAGGAAATGAATGCGGGAGAAACCTATCAGATCCCGGCAGAGATTGTTGTGCCGGAGGATGATACTGCTACCACAGAGTGGACCAGCAGTGACGAGAGTGTGGCAACAGTTTCTGAAACCGGAGAAGTTACTGCGATATCGCCGGGAGAGACAGATATTCGGATACGTCATGGCAGTATTGATGAGGTACATTACACGGTACGGGTATATGCGCCACTGCAGTCAATCTCCTTTAAGGAAACCATCGAGCAGATGAATGTCGGCGATGAGAAGAAGCTGCAGATAACATATGATCCGGTAAATACCTCTGATGATAAGAGTGTGACATGGATCAGCACAGATCACAGTGTATTGTCAGTAAATGCCGACGGGACTGTGACGGCAAAGGAACCGGGACATGCGAAGATCATTGCACTGGTCAACGGCAGAAGATGCGAGATGGAGGTGGAAGTTTTCGCACCACTGCAGTGGATCAAGCTGAACACAGCCACCGGAACCCTGCGTTTGGAGAGAAAGAAGGAATTAAGCGTAATCTATGAGCCGGAGAATACGACAGATGATACAACGGTTCAGTGGGAATCTTCTGATCCATCCATTGCGACAGTTGATGAAAACGGTGTTGTAACAGCAGTTCAGACCGGAAAGGCAACGATCACGGCAACGGTAGGAGATAAGACATCCTCTTACGAGGTGACCGTAGTCGGTTTGAAGGATGATAAGACAGGAATCATTGTCAGCAATTCAGATGACAGTGAGATGGATAAGGACATGACACTTGGAGTGGATGAGATCACCAGGGAAGCATTGCAGAAGAAATATCCGAAGGGATGGGAACTGTTCTGGAAGATCATTCAGGAAATGATCAAAGCGGCAAAGGGACATAAGCCTGTGACGCCGATCTTTGATATCAGTCTGTATGAAAATGAGGCTACGGTCCAGCCGGGACAGAGCGTGGATGTGGAGATACCGGTTCCGGATGGTGTATTGACGGAGGATGCGGTGATTTACCGTATCGAGGAAGACGGAACGATCACTGACATGCATGCAAAGTACCAGAACGGCAAGTTTACCTTCCAGACCGAGCATTTCAGTGTTTATGCGTTGGGAACAAAGTCCGAGCAGATATACACAACCGACATAACACTTGATCAGGATGCACTGGCACTTTGTCCGGGAAAGACGGCAACACTTAGTGCCATTGCCGCACCGGAAAATATCACGAAACCGGGAATCAACTGGAAGTCATCGGATGAATCGGTTGCCACCGTTTCAGAGGACGGCGTGGTAAGCGTTGTTGCAGCGGGAACCGCAACGATCTCTGCGATTGCGGCAGATAACGAAGAAGTGACCGCGCAATGTCTGGTCACAGTGGGACACAGATATGGGGAACCGGTTGTGATCAAATATGCGAACTGCTCCGAGACAGGAAAGGCAGTGGAAGTGTGCGGCGGATGCGGTGAATCAAGAGAAGTCATACTTCCAATTGATCCGGACGCACATGTCTGGGGAGAGGAATATGTGATTGACAGAGAGGCATCCGAGGACAAAGAAGGACAGAAATCGATCCACTGTACTCTGTGTAATGCGATCAATCCGGAAAGTATCATTATGATACCGAAGGTAACGCCGGCGCCGACGGAGACACCTGTTCCAACGATAGAACCAACGGAGGCACCGACAGTGAAACCGAGTGAGACGCTTGTGCCAACGATAGAACCGACGGAGACACCGACAGCCA
>ENA-UOJC01002754-UOJC01002754.1-human-gut-metagenome-genome-assembly--contig:-C104-NODE-2754-length-18134-cov-6.052381_pt1 | contig 18134 bp, 17 predicted proteins | sample MGYA00242339_ERZ723886 | MGnify/ENA metagenome assembly ERZ723886 | reverse complement strand
TCCCCTCATGAATGAGGGGTTAGGGGAGTTGAGAGTGTCGCAGACACTTTTTTATATTTATGTGTCCGCAAAAAAATATTCAAAAATCTATGATGTAAGCTATGAAAAATTGGCAATGTTTTACATTGACAAATTTTTCAAGGGGGGGGGTAGAATGGGTTTAGTGTTTAAGGGATGAAAAATCCTAATCATTAAATTTTGGAGGACAAAAGATATGAAAAAGAAATTAGCAGCAGTAGTATTATCTATGGTACTTTGTTTAGGAGCAAGCGTAACAACATTAGCAGCGGGAAGCCCTTCTGCAAATAATTCCAGTACAACAACATCACAGACAACTCCCGCAGCAACAGAAGTAAAAGTAGAGCAGAAAGCAATCACACAGGATGCATTGAACGATGTTCAGAAAGAAAAATTAAGTGGATATTTCACAGATATGGCAGCAATTGACAATGACACAACATTGACAGCTGAACAGAAAGTTGAGAAAAAAGCAGCAGCTGTTCAGACAATGATCAACAGTGTTTTAGGTTTAAACTATTCTTATAAGAGTGGTGTATACGGAACTTATGAACTGACAGCTACAGATTTATCCAATCCAATTGCAATTTCTGTTGCAGGAATTAAAGCTGGCGATACTGTAGTCGTTGCCCATCTTACCTCTGCTGGTGTATGGGAAAATGTACCTGTAACAAATGTTGCAGACGGTGTTGTATATGCAAAATTTACATCTCTTTCTCCTGTATTTGTTGCTTCTGTAGCAGATACAAATGCAGCAGCAACTTCACCAAAAACTGCTGATGCAGGAATGAATATGGCAATGATTCTTGTAGTTGTAATCGCAGCAACAGGTGCTGTTGTATATGCAAGACGTAGAATGAACTATACAAAATAAGATCGTATTTGATAAGTCATAAAAGTAAGGCTATATGTCATAGTGGCATATAGCTTTTCTTTTTTTAGGTGAAATTATGAAAAAGTTGATAAAAAAGTATTGGAAAATTATGGTTGTAATTGTTATATTAGGTATATTCGTGTTACTATTTTTTCTGGTAAGATATAAAGGAAAAAAGAATCTGGAAGCAAATATTGCGGCAGAACAGCAGGATGTCTTTGAGGAGATGGCGTCTTTTCAGAATACGATTGATTATCATGGAACAACATACCAATACAGAAAAGATATCGTAAATATTTTATGCATTGGCGTGGACAAAGAAGAGGCAATGTGGGAACGTGATGATGATGGTGGAAGTGTCGGGCAGGCGGATGCAGTCTTTCTGGTTTCCCTTGATTTTGAACATTCCAATATACGCATTCTGGCAATACCGAGAGATACAATGGTGAGCATTGTGGCGTGTGATGAAAATGGAAATGAAATGGGTGCGTTTACCGGGCAACTGGCATTGCAGTATGCGTATGCCGATGGGCAGGAAAAAAGCTGTTCACTGGTTATTGGGCAGGTTGCAGATATTTTAAAAAATGAAGTGCCGATCAATGGATATGTCGCAATGAATTTAAGCTGTATAGGAACTGTGAATGATGCAGTCGGCGGTGTTACGGTTGAGATGGATGATGATTATACCTTATATAATGCAAAGTTCAAAAAGGGTGCGACGGTACATTTGCAGGGAGAAGAGGCGCAGGAGTTTGTGCAGGGAAGAGATATTATGGTAAGCGGCAGTGCATATAGCAGGATTGGACGACAGAAAAGATATTTAAAAGCATTTATCAGTCAGGCTAAGAAAACGTTAACACAGAACCCCGCATTGGCAGTAAATCTGATGAGCCAGTTATCAGACTATATGTTGACAGATATTTCAACGGACGAGGTGCTATACTTATCGACAGAACTTTCAGGCTGCAATTTTGATGAGGAAAATATGCAGATTTTACAGGGAAATATCCAGATGGGAGAACAATATGAAGAGTATTATTTAGATGACGAGGCAGTACAGCAGACGATCATTGATTTATTTTACGAGGAGCAGAAAAAATGAGTACATTGCGGGAAAAGAGGAAAAAAGAACGGAGAGCATTAAGGCGGAGAAAAACAGCCGATTGGACAGTTGTGCTGATACTCTGTGCCATTGCCGTGTGTTGTGGAGGCTATCTGATCTATCATCACTGGAGTGTGAAACAGCGGGAGCTGGAGTACGAAAAACTCCGGCAGGAAGAGACGTTAAGTGCTGCAACAGAGACGGTTATCGCAGAGCCGGAGACAGAGGAGAGCACAGAAGAAACAGTGATCTACTGTGATTCGGTCTATGATTTCGGACAGTTGCATGAACAGAATCAAGATATTTACGCATGGATCGTTGTGCCGGGAACGCAGGTAGACTATCCGCTGTTACAGTCTGAGACAGACAATTATTATCTGGATTATAACTTAGACCACAGCAAGGGATATCCGGGCTGCATTTACACCAATCAATGTAACCGGAAAGATTTCTCGGATTATAATACGGTACTATATGGACATAACATGAAAAATGGTTCCATGTTTGGAAGTATTCACAGCTTTGAGGATGAAACGTTTTTTGACGGGCATCCGTATATTTATGTGTATACGGAAAATGAACGTCTGACTTATGAAATCTACGAGGCGGCGAAGTTTACAGATGTGTACATTCCGTCAGAGTATGTGATCAGCAGTAAGGACGACAGAGATCAGTTTTTGGCGGATGTCAGAGAAAAAGTTTCTGACAATAAATTACACGTCCGGGAGGATATGGAAATCGGAGAGGATGACAGACTTATCACACTTTCCACCTGTGTAAGCGGTGAGCGAAATCATCGTTATCTGGTGATCGGTGTACTTGTTGAGACGGCGCTTTACCGGTAAAGGGGCGGAATAATATATTTATAAAATCTGGAAAATCCGATTCTCGAATTGCACACAAACGTGCTTTGTGGTAATCTATAACGTGTATTTGTATACAGACGATAGAGCAGAGGAAAGCAAAAGTGAGAAGAAGACGGAGTGGACTAAATTTCGGAAGAAGAAAGAAAAAAGTAAACATGACCATTGTAAAGGAAATCTTAAGCTGGACAGTTGAGATTTTGATTACTCTGGTCATTGCTTTTACATTTGTATATTTTATCGGATTGCGAACCAGCGTGGTGGGGCAGTCCATGTCAGAAACATTGGAAAGTGGAGACGAAATTCTGGTAAATCGGTTCATTTATAAGGTGTCCGATCCAAAGCCGAATGACATTATTGTGTTTCTTCCAAACGGGAATGAAAAATCACATTACTATGTAAAGCGCGTGATTGCAGTGCCGGGAGACACGGTATTGATTCAAAATGGTGCTGTTTATGTGAATGGGGAACTTTTTGATGAGAAAGTTGATGTGTCTGCCATCGAGGAGGCAGGGCTTGCATCGGAGGAACTGAAACTCGAGGATGATGAATATTTTGTCCTTGGAGATAATCGCAATAACAGTGAGGACAGCCGCTATGCCAATATTGGAAATGTGAAAAAAGATTACATTATTGGAAAAGCATGGTTCCGTGTATCTCCGTGGAAAAAATTTGGATTTATATAAGAAAAGTGAGGAAAAAGTATGCAGTTTCAGTGGTATCCGGGACATATGACGAAAGCAAAACGTCAGATGCAGGAAGACATAAAATTAATTGATCTGGTGATCGAACTTGTGGATGCGAGAATCCCGTTAAGCAGTCGAAACCCGGATATTGATGAGTTGGGAAAAAATAAAGCGCGACTGATCATCATGAACAAATCAGATTTGTCTGATGAGAATCAGAACAAAGAATGGGCAGCCTATTTTAAAAAGATGGGCTACTATGTTGTCGGTCTGGATGCAAGAACCAAGACAGGCATGAAAACAGTTACAAATGTAGTAATGGAAGCCTGTAAGGAAAAGATTGAGCGTGACAGAAGAAGAGGAATCTTAAATCGTCCTGTCCGTGCGATGGTAGTCGGAATTCCAAATGTTGGAAAATCGACGTTTATCAATTCCTATGCGGGAAAGGCATGTGCCAAAACTGGAAATAACCCGGGTGTGACAAAAGGAAAACAGTGGATCAGACTGAACAAAAATCTGGAATTACTGGATACACCGGGAATTTTGTGGCCGAAATTTGAAGATCAGATGGTTGGACTGCGTCTTGCACTGATCGGGGCAATCAAAGATGAAATTTTGAATATTGATGAATTGTCACTGGAGCTGATCAAAGTTCTGACAAGAGATTATGCCGGAATTTTAACAGACCGCTATGGTGTAGATGAGACACAAACTCCGGTGAAGATTTTAGAGCAGATTGCAGAGAACCGCAAATGCATTTCCAAAGGAAACGAATTGGATTACAGCAAAGCGGCAGCACTTCTGATTGATGAATTCCGAGGCGGAAAGCTTGGAAAGATTACTTTGGAGTGGCCACAGGTGCAGGCTGAATAAAGCCGGTGATGAACCTATTTTATACAGAAAGCGTCAAAAGTTGACAAAGGATAAGTGGACAGAATGGCAGAGAAAAAAATCGGTGAGATCAAAGAAGAACTTAAGGCAGTGGACGATGAGAAACTGCCTTCTTTTATAGAAACATATGAAAAAGACGAGCGTTCCGGTGTTGTGAAAATCGTAGAGCAGGCAAAGAAACGGTTTGAAAAATTAGAGGCAGAGAAGCTGCGCATTGAAAATCTGAAAAAATATGAGCGGGAATATGCAGATTATGGCTATATCTGCGGTATTGACGAAGTCGGAAGAGGACCGCTTGCCGGTCCGGTGGTAGCTGGCGCAGTTATTTTGCCAAAAGACTGCGATATTTTGTATATCAACGATTCTAAGAAGCTTTCTGCGGCAAAGCGGGAAGAATTGTATGATGTGATCATGGAAAAGGCAGTTGCGGTAGGTATTGGAATGGCAAGCTCACAGAGGATTGACGAGATCAATATTTTGCAGGCAACTTATGAGGCAATGCGTGAGGCTATAAGCAAATTAAGTGTAAAACCCGATATATTATTAAATGATGCGGTCACGATTCCCGGAGTTTCCATCAAACAGGTGCCAATTATCAAAGGAGATGCAAAAAGTATTTCCATTGGGGCGGCGAGCATTGTTGCGAAGGTTACAAGGGACCGCCTGATGGTAGAGTACGACAAGATTCTGCCACAGTATGGCTTTGCTTCCAATAAAGGCTATGGTTCGGCGGAACATATCAAGGCATTGCAGGAAGTAGGACCATCTCCGATACATCGTGCCAGCTTTATCAAAAATTTTGTTTAAGGGATATGGACTACCGTATTAGAAATTGCTTCTGATCGCAGGAAAAATTTTACTATAGAGGAAGTTTGTATCAAGTGAGGCGAAACCATGCACATATCCGATATGTTAGGACAATACAACAGAAATATTTCAAGCGGAACAGAAGAGTTGAAGGCAGCTTCCGGTATGCAGAAAGTAGTATCTACACTGGAAGAATTGTCTTCCGGAAGTGTTTTTGAAGGAACGGTCAGTTCTGTGAAAAATGGAAAAGTGACGCTGGCGCTTAGCGATGGACAGACCATCACAGCAAGATTGTCCGGAAAAGTGCCGCTCTCACAGGGGACTCCGATGTTCTTTCAGGTAAAAAGCAACGATGGTGTGACGATTGAGATCAAACCATACACAGGTGCTGGCAGTGGAGGAAATCCAATTCTTACCAATGCGCTGACGGAAGGAACCGTACCTGTGACAGAGCGGAATCTTGCAATGGTCGATGCTATGATGAAAGAACAGATGCCAATTGATAAGCAAAGCCTTTTAAATATGGCAAGGATCGCGAATATGAATCCTGGTGTAGATATTACTACGGTTGTAAATATGACAAAGCTTGGAATTCCGGTTTCGCCGGAGATGGCAGCGCAGTTTGAAAATTACATGACAGATGAGCATGCCATTTTACAGGAGATGGATCAGGCGATGAATGAACTGGCTGATCTTGCTGGCTCTCATGATCTGACACCGGATCAGGCGGTACAGATGAATCAGAAGATTCTCTCAATCCTTCTTCCAGAGCAGACTGCTGCCGGAGAATCGGTCAATACAGAGGGGCAGATAGAAACCGGTGGACAGACAATGGCAGAAGGACAGATCGAGACCGGCGGACAGACAACGGCGGAAGGACAGATTGTGACCGGTGGACAGACAACGGCAGAAGGACAGATTTTGACTGACGGACGGCTAGGCGCAGAGGAACAGACTGTAAACGGAGAGCAGACCACAACAGCAGGACAAGCCATACAGGAAGGAACAGGTGGTCAGGCACTTGGTGACGTTTTATCAGAGCAGCAGTTTTCAAGTCTTGGCAAGTTATTGCAGAATATTCCTTCATTGGTAGAAAGTACAAAACTTTTCCCGGAAGCGATGGAGCAGGATATTTTTATCGACACGTTGGAAGATGAGAGCGTAGCACAGAATCTGATGATAGAGGGCGCTGCATGGGAAGCTGCAGACGGCAAAACGGCATTGGACAAAAATCTGACCGTCTCTGATTTTCTGCGCACAGTGTCACAGATTTTATCTGAAAACAATGGAATGGCATCGCAGAGTATCCAAAAATTATTAGGAAGTGATGCATATAAAAGTCTGCTTCGGAATGTGATGGAACAGCAATGGCTGATACGGCCGGAAGCGTTGAAACAGGAGAAAAAAATCAGCCAGCTTTACGAAAAATTAGAGCAGCAGATGAAGCAGGTGGAAGATGCGCTGAAAGAAGCAGGCGTTACGAAAAACAGTTTTCTGGATACTGCGGCAGAGGTGCGCGGTAATATTGAATTTATGAATCAGCTCAATCAGGCATATACATATGTACAGGTGCCATTGAAGATGTCCGGTCAGAATGCAAACGGAGAACTTTATGTATACACGAATAAAAAGAATCTGAGAGACCCGGATGCAGAGCTGAGCGCTTTTTTACATCTGGATCTGGAACACCTTGGCTCTACCGATGTCTCGGTGAAAATGCAGCATCGGAATGTCAAAACAAATTTTTATATGGCTGACGATGCATCCTATGATCTTGTGGAAAAGTATCTGCCTGTGCTGGAACAAAAGCTGAAAGACAAAGGTTATCAGTGTACCATAACGATGACAAAGGAAGAAAAGAAGGTCAGCTTTGGGGATGATTTCCTGCGGAAAGATATGCCACAGACGGGAACACTGCATCGGTATTCGTTTGATGTGAGAGCCTAGTATATCAGATACAAAACAGAGGTGGTGAGCGGATATGGCATGGGATAATGAAAAGAAAAAAGTAAAAACAGCGGTAGCAGTAGCATATGAGCCGGGAGATAAAGCACCGAAGATCCTTGCCAGCGGCAAGGGCGAAGTGGCGGAAAAGATCATTGCAAAGGCAAAAGAAAATGATGTTCCATTCTATAAAGATAATAAGCTGGCGGAAACGCTGTCGAAATTAGAGATCGGGGATGCGATTCCGCCGGAACTTTATGAAGTAGTGGCAGAAATTCTTGTGTTTGTGGATGACATGGATAAGATGAAGGCGAAATTGCAGCAGGCAGATATGTTATCATAAATGAAGTGGAATGGCAGCAGATGAATGGCATAATCAAATAGTGTGCTGCAGGAAGTGAATAGAATGAGGGACAGCAGGCACAAAAGAAGGATGCTGCTGTAGAAAAGAGGGTTTTATCAATAAGAGAAGTGTGGGAACTGCCTATGAAAAACTGGCAGGTGCGTATTTGGAACAGCAGGGGTATGAGATTTTAGAATATAATTACAGATGCCGCATGGGAGAGATCGATATCGTGGCAAGACAGGGCGGATATCTTGTGTTTGTGGAAGTGAAATACCGTGCGGACAGCACAGTGGGAAATCCATTTGAGGCGGTGACTTCTGCAAAGCAGAGAACGATTTCAAAAGTGGCTTCGTACTACTGCCTGACACATGGTTATGGAACATTTACACCTTGCAGGTTTGATGTGGCGGCAGTTTTGGGAGAGCAGATAAAAGTCATTCAGAATGCATTTGACTATCAGGGGTTCTGAGAGGGTGAAAGAATGCATTTTTATAGGGCTTCTTTTTCACAGGACAAAATCAGGAGAATTGTAAGTGATATGGAACATAAAAGCTGGAAGCGGAAAAACAATACAGGAGTGCCGGAAGAGGTGATACATCATCTTGTGGCTGGCGTGGAAGTGCCGCTTTTACATTTTCCTTTATTGGAGAAAACAGGAATTGTAAAAGAAGGTTTTACCACAAGACTTGGCGGCGTGAGTGAGGGTATTTTTTCCACCATGAATCTGAGTTTTACAAGAGGAGATGAAGAGGAGGCAGTCCGGGAAAATTACAGAAGACTTGCATCAGCGCTTGATGTGGATTATGATAAATTTGTTTTTACGGATCAGACACATACGACAAATGTAAGAAAAGTGACGGCGGAGGATGCCGGAAATGGACTTACGAGAGAACGGGAATTTCATGATATAGATGGATTGATCACAGATGTGCCGGGCATAGTGTTATCAACGTTCTATGCGGACTGTGTTCCATTGTATTTTGTCGATCCGGTGCACCGCGCCATCGGGTTAAGCCATTCCGGCTGGCGTGGAACAGTAAACCGCATGGGAAAAGCGACTATCGAGGCGATGCGGAGGGAATACGGAAGCAGACCGGAGGAACTGCGCTGTGCGATCGGACCTTCCATCTGTCAGGATTGCTACGAGGTGAGCGGGGATGTTGCGATGGAGTTTGAGCAGACATTTGCAGGGCATGAGCGTGAAATCATTCTTGCAAAAGAAAATGGAAAATATCAGCTCGATCTCTGGAAGGCAAACGAAATTGTACTGCTTGATGCAGGTGTCCTGCCGGAACATATAGAAATCACGGACATTTGCACGTGCTGCAATCCTGACTTACTTTTTTCCCACCGCGCAAGCCACGGTAAGCGCGGAAACCTCGGGGCATTTTTATGTTTAAAATAAGATAAAGGAGCAAAAGATATGAGTAAAAATTATGTAGATTATATGGTAGAAGAGACAAAGAATATCCTCGCAATCGACAGTCCATCCGGCTACACAAAAGAGGTGGCAGACTATGTCATGGGAGAATACAAAAAACTCGGATATGAGCCAAAGCTTACGGTAAAAGGCGGTGTGCTCGTACCGATCGGCGGCAGGGACAAAGAGAACGCCGTTCTTTTAGAGGCACATATTGATACGTTAGGTGCCATGGTGGCAGAGATCAAAGCCAACGGAAGACTTCGTGTTACAGCAGTAGGTGGCATGAATGCAAACAATGCAGAGGGAGAAAACTGTAAAGTTGTCACCAGATTTAACGGAAAATACGACGGAACATTACAGCTGATCAACGCTTCCATTCATGTAAACGGAGAATATAACGATACGAAGAGAAGCTATGATTCTGTGGAAGTTGTTTTGGATGAAAAAGTAAAATCAAAAGAGGATGTGGAGAAACTCGGCATTATGACAGGCGATTTTGTCTGCTTTGATCCGAGAACAACTGTGACAGAATCCGGTTACATTAAGAGCCGGTTCTTAGATGACAAATTAAGTGTTGGAATTTTATTAGGCTATGCAAAATATTTGAAAGAGGAAAATGTGACACCGGATCGTATGATCTATCAGCACATCACTGTATTTGAGGAAGTAGGACACGGTGGCGCTGCCTCTGTCCCGGAAGGCGTGACAGAAGTGATCTCTGTGGACATGGGATGTGTCGGTGACGGACTTGCCTGTGATGAGACACAGGTATCTATCTGTGCAAAGGACAGCCACGGACCATATCACTATGATGTGGTAAATGGTCTTGTGAAAGCGGCAAAAGAGAACAATATTGATTTTGCAGTGGATGTCTATCCATACTATGGTTCAGATGCAGATGTTGCGCTGACCGCCGGATATGATGTGCGCCACGGACTGATCGGTTCGGGTGTATATGCATCACACGGTTATGAGAGAAGCCATGTGGATGGAGTAAAGAATACGTTTGAACTTCTGAAGGCTTATCTCGGATAGCAGAAACGATGCTGCCTTTGAAAAGAATGGCATATTAAAGATTTCTTAATAATATCCTAGGATTATCTTCATTGTAATAGAAGACCTCTCGTGCTATATTAACTGTATGAAGAATGATAGTACACATCATACAGCTAATACAGATGGGAGGTTTGTTATTTGATTCAGTTAAATTACAGGGATGCAAAACCAATTTATGAACAGATCAAAGATGGTCTGAGAAAGCTGGTTATCACGAATTCCCTTATTGCAAATGAAAAGCTGCCCTCCGTGCGGGAAATGGCTTCGAAGCTTGCCATCAATCCAAATACCATCCAGAAGGCATACCGGGAACTTGAGGCAGAGGGATATGTCTATACCGTTGCCGGAAAAGGAACATTCGTCGCCGAGCGGAAAGAAGTGCTGGGTGTCAGAAATGAAGAACTGATGAAGGAATTTGATGAAGTGGTGACGGAACTGTTGTTTTTGGCGATGGATGAGGACAGTTTGAAAACACGTATTGAACAATTGGCTAAAGGGGGAGAGGCACAATGATCCAGGTTCATAATTTAAAGAAAAAGTTTGATGATTTTCAGGCGTTGAACGGCGTGGAAATGCATGTGGGAAAAGGTGATATTTATGGACTGGTCGGGCCAAACGGAGCAGGAAAGTCTACGTTGATCCGCCATCTTACCGGAGTTTATAAGGCAGATGAGGGAGAGATCCTGATCGACGGTGAACCGGTATTTGAAAACCGGAACATCAAGCAGAGGATGGCTTATATCCCGGATGAACTGTTTTATTTTATGCAGGCAGATACGATGGAGATGAAACGCTTTTATGAAGGCATCTATCCACAGTTTGACAGTAAGCTTTTTTATAAAATGCAGGAATTTTTCCCGACGATCGATGTGAAACGCACTATCAGACGGCTGTCGAAAGGCATGCAGAAACAGGTAGCGTTCTGGCTTGCAATCTGCTGTAAACCGGATCTGCTGATCTTAGACGAACCGGTGGACGGACTTGATCCTGTGATGCGCAGACAGATCTGGAGTATCTTAATGGCGGAAGTGGCAGAGCGGAAAATGACTGTTTTAGTGTCCTCCCATAACCTGAGGGAACTGGAGGATACCTGTGACCATGTAGGTATCATGCACCATGGAAAAATTATGATCGAGCGGTCTTTGAGCGATCTTCAGGGAAATATTTCCAAGATACAGGTGGCATGTCAGAATGGTGTGCCAAAATTGCCGGATGATTTTGAGGTGCTGCATATGGCAAACACAGGGCGTGTCTATACCCTGATCGTAAAAGGTGATCCGAAGGAGGCAGAGAAAGTTCTTCTGACAGAAAATCCTACCATTGTTGATGTACTTCCGTTGACACTGGAGGAAATCTTTATTTATGAATTGGGAGGTGTGGATTATGAAGTCAAAGACATCCTGCTTTAACAAAACAATTTTCAAAAAAAATATGACACATTTCTGGCCTTTGTGGGCATTGTACAGCTGTTATCTGATCGTTTCGCTTCCGGTCGGACTGTGGTTTAACATGCGGTATTATCTGCAGGATGACAGTTACAGCCAGCTCCAGAGACAGGTCTATGCGATCAGTGGCGCTATGCGGGCAGCCATGAATCCGGTGATCACATTTGCATTTGCAGCAGTGATGATCATGGCAGTGTTTTCCTATCTGTATTCTGCAAAGAATACGAATATGATCCATTCACTTCCGGTGGACAGACGGGAGTTGTTTGTGACGAATATCATATCTGCGTCTGCATTTATGATCGTTCCGCAGATCCTGACCTTTATTATCACGGTGTTCGTCTGCATTGGTGCACATATCACCAATATCCAGTACATTTTATACTGGTTTGGTGCAGAAGCCGCAATGACGTTTTTTGCACTGGCGCTCGGCGCATTTGTGGCGATGTTTACCGGACAGCTCATGGCATTTCCGGTGTATTATGTCGTAGTCAATTATCTGTATGTAGGATGCTGGTATCTGATCAACATGGTGATAGAGAGTGTCTGCTTTGGGGTGTCAAACAATTGGAATCCGGGGAAATCCTGTATTTTGTCTCCAATTTATTATCTGACAAACAATCTGCGGATACAGTCAGTAGAAAACAGTGAGTATGTGACGGTTGGAATCGAGTTTAAGGGTGCATATCTGCTCGGGATTTATGCAGTGGCAGGTGTGGTATTCCTGATCGCAGCCTATCAGTTGTATAAATGGAGAAAATTGGAGACTGCAGGTGACCTTATCAGCATGCGGGGAATCAAGCCGGTGTTCCGCTGGGGCGTGGCTGTCTGCGCCGGTCTGCTTGGAGGAACTGCCGTTGCTGACACGATCGGAAACAGTTTTTCTTCGGCAAAGGTACATTTTTGGATACTTGCAGCAGGCACCCTGATCTTTGGTGCGATCGGCTTTTTTGTGGCGGAGATGCTTATTGAGAAGAATTTCCGTGTGTTCCACAAAAAGAGAGTTGGGGAATGGGCAGTCTTAACGGTTGTTCTGGCAGCATTTCTGGGTGCACTGAAACTGGATCTATTCCGGATCGAAGGAAAAATACCGGATGTTTCAGAGGTTAAGGTGGTATCGCTCAATCTGGACTATACGCTCCGCTATACCGAACCGGATGATATTCAGAAGATCATAGATCTCCAGAAAGAGATCCTGGCACAGAAAGAAGAGTGCCTGAGCGCAGAGAACCAATATTATCTCTCAATCACATATACCCTGAAGGATGGTAAGAAGCTGCGGAGAAGTTATACAGTTCCGGTTGGGCAGGCTGCGGCTGCGGACAAAGATTCTGTCGTCGCAAAAGTGACTGCGTTAGAGAGTGATCCGAATAAGATGATGCAGAACATGTTTGGCAATTACTATAAGACGAATGAGTATTATGCCGGCAGCATCTCATTTGTAGATGAGAACGGCAGAACAGAGGATTACCGTTTTACACAGGAAGAACTTGACGCTGTCATGGAGGCGGTGCAGAAAGATGTGGAAGCGGGAAACATGACGTACTATCAACTTTATTCGCTCCGTGCCGGTGATGAGGATAACACGTACAGGGATCGTTATTTTAACAATCTGGATATCAGTTTTTATAATCCGGACGGTATCATCTGGAATTACAGTTCTTACAGTGTGGATGGGGTTGATGTGACAGAAGCGGTGCTGACAGGGGAGAAGACTGCAGAAGAGGCAGAAGCTTATTTCCCAAACAGTGACAGCGCCTATGTTGAGTTCGGAAGCAAATGCACAAACATTATTGAGACATTGAAAAAACTTGGGATTTTGAACAGTGAGCGAAAACTTATGACTTATGATGAGTATGACGCACTGATGAATCCGGTTACGGCAGTAAGGGAAAAAGGAATACCGCACATTTCCTAGACAAAACGCATAGTTCAGAAAAAAGATGGAATAAATATTGTTATTCCATCTTTTTTATTGTAAACTGTTATTGTTATTTTTAGCGTAACGGTAGAAAGCCATTTAAGGTTATAACAGGAAAGTAGTGGAGATCCCAGTTCTTTCCGTGATACATGAGAAAAGGAGTTTTATCAATGAGTAAACCAGTCGTAGCGATTGTTGGACGCCCGAATGTAGGAAAGTCTACGTTATTTAATGCACTTGCAGGTGAGCGTATTTCAATTGTACAAGATACACCGGGCGTTACAAGAGACCGTATTTATGCGGAGGTGTCGTGGTTAGATCACAATTTTACCATGATCGATACCGGAGGTATTGAACCGGACAGTAACGATATTATTTTATCACAGATGAGAGAGCAGGCAGAGATTGCGATTGCAACTGCAGACGTGATCATGTTTATTGTCGATGTCAGACAGGGATTGCAGGATTCGGATTCCAAAGTTGCAGATATGCTGCGTCGTTCCGGCAAACCGGTCGTGCTGGTTGTCAATAAAGTGGACAGCTTTGAAAAGTATATGGCAGATGTCTATGAGTTCTATAATCTTGGAATCGGAGATCCGTTCCCGGTTTCTGCCGCTTCCATGTTGGGACTTGGAGATATGTTAGATGAAGTGGTGAAATATTTCCCGGAATATAAGAAAGATGACGAGGAGGACGACCGTCCGAAGATCGCCATTATCGGAAAACCGAATGTTGGAAAATCATCCCTCATCAATAAACTGGCGCAGGAGGACCGCGTCATTGTATCGGATATCGCAGGTACAACCAGAGATGCAATCGATACTGATATTAAGTACAATGGAAAAGAATATGTGTTTATCGATACCGCAGGATTGAGACGTAAGAATAAGATCAAAGAAGAGATCGAGCGTTACAGTATTATCCGTGCAGTGACAGCCGTTGAGCGTGCAGATGTCTGTATTATTGTGATCGACGCTACCGAGGGCGTGACCGAGCAGGATGCCAAGATCGCGGGAATCGCACATGACCGTGGAAAGGGAATCATCATTGCCGTGAACAAATGGGATGCGATCGAAAAAGATGATAAGACCATCTACCGCCATACCGAGAAAATCCGTGACATCTTAAGCTTTATGCCGTATGCGGAGATTATTTTCATCTCTGCAAAATCAGGACAGCGTCTCAATAAGATTTTTGAGACGATCGATGTCGTGATCGAGAACAACAGCATGCGTGTGGCAACCGGTGTATTGAATGAAATCGTTACCGAGGCAGTTGCGATGCAGCAGCCGCCATCGGATAAGGGAAAGAGACTGCGTATTTATTACACGACGCAGGTTTCAGTAAAACCGCCAACCTTTGTGATCTTTGTGAATGATAAACAGCTGATGCATTTCTCCTACACAAGATATCTGGAGAACCGCATCCGTGATACGTTTGGATTCCGGGGAACAGCCCTTCGTTTTATCATCAGAGAGAGAAAGGAAAATGAAAAATGATCATCGCCAGGATAATTGCAGTAGCGGTCGGCTACGCCTGCGGATTATTTGAAACAGGTTATTTTTATGGGAAAAAGAAAGGTGTGGATATCCGCACAAAAGGAAGCGGCAATTCCGGTGCGACAAACACCTTAAGGACCTTTGGCTGGAAGGCAGGACTTGTGACCTGCCTTGGTGATATTTTAAAAACAGTAGCGGCAGTGTTAGCCGTTAAACTGATCTTTGGAAGAACATATACAGAAGACATCATTCTTCTGGAGCTGTATGCAGGTTTTGGAGCGGTGCTCGGACACAATTTTCCGTTTTATCTGAAGTTCAAAGGCGGAAAAGGAGTTGCATGTACCGGTGGAATGGTGCTTGCAGTATTTCCGATCGTTGCACCGGTCAGTATGGGACTTTTTCTGGTGATCAGCGCAGTGACAAAGTATGTATCTCTCGGCTCGATCATCGGACTGATCAGTGTTTTCGTCCAGGTGGTTATTTACGGACAGCTTGGGATTATCACAGTTCCAATGGGAATCCGTGCGGAATTTTACATAGTGACAGCCTGTTTTACCATTTTAGGGGTATGGCAGCACCGTGCAAATATCAGACGTCTTGCAAATGGCACAGAGAATAAGATCGGTGCGAAAAAGAAAGAGCAGAAATAATTTTTTGATTTGGAGTGAGAAAAAATGGCAGATGTTGCAATCATAGGAGCAGGAAGCTGGGGGATCGCCCTTGCAAAAGTACTGCATACCAATGGAAATAAAGTGACAGTGTGGTCGATCGTGGAAGATGAGATTACCATGCTGAAAGAAAAACATGAGCATGTGCAGAAACTTCCGGGGGTAAAACTGCCGGAAGATATGGAATTTACGACAGATCTGGAATCTGCGGTTTCAGGTAAAGCATACCTGATCCTTGCAGTGCCGTCTGTATTCACAAGAAGCACAGCAAAGAGCATGGCGCCTTTTGTGAAAGAGGGACAGATCATCGTGTGCGTGGCTAAGGGAATTGAGGAAGAGACACTGATGCCGCTTACTGACATTGTGGAGCAGGAGATCCCGCAGGCAGAGGTTGCAGTGATGTGTGGACCAAGCCATGCGGAAGAAGTTGGAATCGGACTTCCAACTACGGTTGTAGCAGGAGCAAAAAAACGTGCAGTTGCAGAGGGAATCCAGGACATTTTCATGAACAACGTTTTCCGTGTGTATACAAGCCCGGATGTTCTTGGCATGGAACTTGGCGGTTCGTTAAAGAATGTGATCGCGCTTGCGGCCGGAATGGCAGACGGTCTGGGATATGGGGATAACACGAAAGCGGCACTCATCACCAGAGGAATGTTTGAGATGAACAAGCTTGCTGTGACGATGGGCGCAAAACAGGAGACGTTAAACGGACTTACCGGAATCGGTGATCTGATCGTGACCTGTGAGAGTAAACACAGCCGTAACCGCAAAGCCGGAATGCTGATCGGACAGGGTTACACCATGCAGCAGGCGATGGACGAAGTGAAAATGGTCGTAGAAGGTGTCTACTCTGCGAAAGCAGCGATCGCCCTTGCAAAAAAATACGGTGTAGATATGCCGATCATTGAGGAAGTCAACAAAGTATTATTTGAGGACAAACCGGCAAAAGAGGCGGTCAATGACCTGATGCTCCGCGATAAGAAAATGGAACATGGCAATCTTGGCTGGGAAGATTAAGAATGCAGGAGTTCCTTATAATTTGCAGGGAAAAATGTACGGAAGAATTAAGATTTAATTAAAAAATATATCTGACAGATTGTGCTAGAATGGAGAATATAAATGAAGATCAATATAAAAAAACTTGATGCGGATGCAGTACTCCCGACAAGGGGAAGCAGTCAGGCGGCAGGCTATGATCTGTATGCAAAAAGTTCTGAGGATACTGTGATTCCACCACACAAAACAGTGATGGTCGGCACAGGACTTGCGATGGAAATACCGGAAGGATATTTCGGTGCGATTTTTGCAAGAAGCGGTCTTGCCTCCAAGCAGGGACTGCGCCCGGCAAATTGTGTCGGAGTAGTGGATTCTGACTACCGGGGAGAATTTATGATCGCCTTACATAATGATACGGATGAGGAGCGTGTGATCGCCGGAAAAGAGCGCATTGCACAAATGGTCGTAATGCCGTATCTTTCTGTTGAGTTTGAGGAAGTAGAAGAATTGAATGAGACGGAGCGCGGGGAAGGCGGATTTGGTTCTACCGGAAGAAAGTAATATCCGGAAAATGCCGGAATAGTGGGGTTAAGGAGGTATTTTATTATGGAAAGCAGAATGGTAAAGTTTTATTCAAAAGAGAGCAACATGGTTGCAATTCATGCAATTCCGGGACATTTTGCAACCAGTCATTCCCATATCAATTACTATATTGATATCACAAGCTTGAAGACAAGAATTCAGGAGGCGAAAGAGGTTGCCCGTGTGCTGCATCAGAAGATCGGAAGAGTTTCCTATGTGGATACGATTGTATGTATGGACGGCACGGAGGTGATCGGAGCGTTTTTGGCAGAGGAATTTGAAAAAGAGGATATGGCATCTACGAACCGCCATGAGACAATTTATGTAGTTTCGCCGGAGATGAACAGCAATAACCAGCTCTTATTCCGTGATAATATCAAACCAAGTATCGCAGGAAAACATGTAATCTTATTATCTGCATCTACCACAACCGGAAAGACAATCCACAGAAGTCTTGAGGGAATCCGTTACTATGGCGGCGTGATCGAGGCAGTGGCATCTGTGTTCAGCACGGTATCTGAGATGGATGGCTTTGCGGTACACTCGGTGTTCCATGCAGAGGATCTTCCGGGATATGCGGCTTATTCCGCAGATGACTGTCCATTCTGTAAAAAAGGAATCAAGCTGGATGCCGTGGTCAATGGATTCGGTTATTCTAAGTTATGATCAGAAATGAATGTATGGAATAAAAGATACAGGCAGGTTACTTCGTCAATTTGACGGAAAAAGATGAAATATCAGTGCAATCTGACGAAGAAATCAAAAAACAGTCAAAATCACTGTGAGTTCCTACAAGAAATCGACAGATTCTTTGTGTAGGTAACATATGGCGTTTTTGGCTGTTTTTTTGTATAGTAAATATATCAAGAAACGAACAATTTATTAGGAGGTATTTACACCAATGGCAAGTTTATCATTAACAAATGTATGTAAAGTTTATCCTAACGGTTTTGAAGCTGTTAAGGATTTCAACCTTGAAGTAGAAGATCAGGAGTTCATCATTTTCGTAG
>ENA-UOJC01002753-UOJC01002753.1-human-gut-metagenome-genome-assembly--contig:-C104-NODE-2753-length-18143-cov-10.264264_pt1 | contig 18143 bp, 14 predicted proteins | sample MGYA00242339_ERZ723886 | MGnify/ENA metagenome assembly ERZ723886 | reverse complement strand
ATTTAAATTGTATGGGGCGTAAGTACCGGCGGGTGCAAGTGCCTTTCGAAACATCCGAATCCCACCTTGGGGCGAATACGGAAGGATGTGTTTATCAAAAATCAAAGCAGCAAAGCAATTAGTCTTTTCGAAATCCGTAAGTGACAAGACAATTTTTTAGTCACAGTTCACGGATTTTTAATGCATTGGCAGGCAAAATGCCATTGCAAGCAACCGGACATAAGAAATATTATGGGCGGATTTCCATCCTTGATATGGGAAGTCTTAGTTACATATTTACTCGAATGACAAGGCGGTTGACGTTGGTTGTCTTCGAGAAATAATATTTTATTTTTGTGCAAAAAACATATTGATAATATGTGGTCAGCTCCTTAGAATAATGGTACAGATAAACGCATTGAAAATAATTTCCAATGCAGATTATCGTTACAGGTAAGCTGTCACAGTCTGCACACAGTGGGCTGCGTATACTGTCGAAGCGGGTGCAGAAGGAGACATCCGCCGCATTATCGCCGGAAAGGGAATGCAGACGGCAGTGCAATACTGAGACTGTGGGAGGTTTCAGGCATCTGAGAGCATAATAGATAAACCGCCGATAGGGATTTTAAACGGCGGTTTATTTTTATGAATTAATTTTATAAAAACATATATCTAAATTTGTTCACATCATAATCTTACTTTTCCTTTTCGGGATTCTTGCGTGCCTTGATCTTGGCGATTTCAATCATTTCATTCCGATCTTCTTCGCTCATTTTTTTAAAATGGTAAAGAAGCTCCTTCTCGATAGGAGTGGCAAACATATATTTCTTACGGTTCGAAGGTTCATTATAAAAATCAAGATATTCAGAAAGCTCGGTGCTTGAAGCAGACGGCACAGGGGCATCATACGACTCATCGCGATCCACATCCATCGTTATATGAAGCAGGTCATCCACAGAAATATTATAAAGTCCCGAAAGCTTATATAAAACTTCTGCATCGGGCACACGCCTGCCGGTCTCATAGTGGCTGTAGGTCTGGCGGACAACGCCGAGAGCTGCCGCAACATAATCCTGCGTATAATTATTTACGATTCTTAATTCTTTCAATTTCTGTGAGAGTAATTCACGATTCATTGCAAACACCGCCTTCTTTTCGATAAGTATATTTCTCCCTATTAACGCGGATGTTACAAAGTGTAGCAAATGCACAAGTTATTGTTGGACGATTAGTGAAATATTAACGAAAATAGTTGCACAAAGATACAAAAATCGTTCGAGCGGACGAAATATCCCTCAAATGATTTTGGCTATTATGTATATTATTTGACAAATAAATTGTTGGAAAGTCACAAAATGTAGCATAATTAGAAAAATATGTTAAAGGATATTAACATCATGACGATATAAAGTATACAAAACGTAGCATAAAGGAATTGCACGAGGTTACAGGGAGGTATATCATGCTGAAATTATCATTAAAACAAGGACAGTATGTAAATATCGGTGATGACATTCGCGTGGTCTATGTAGGAGGCAGCGGTGGACAGGGACGACTGATGATCGACGCACCGAAGGAAGTGCCGATCGTTAGAAGCAGCATCGAAGAAAATCCGGAGAGAAGAAAAGACACCTATTATCCGGAAAAGAAGATTTCTGCAAAAGCACAGAAGGAGATCGAACGGATTCTTTGGAATGAACGCCATCAGGGCGATACAGCCAAATAGAACCGTCGGAACACAGGGACAGCGAAAGCTCATGACAAACGTCCCATTAAATTGGTAATAGGCAGAAACACACCCGGGACTTCTGCTTGTTATAGATAACACCCTCGGGAAACGGAGTTCCAGAGGACAACAAATCATAAACCACAAACGTGGAACAAGGAGGATAATATTATGATAGTACAACACAACATTACGGCGATGAACGCAAACAGAATGCTGGGTCTGACAACAGGCTCCCTTTCTAAGTCAACAGAGAAGCTTTCTTCCGGTTACAGAATCAACCGTGCAGCAGACGATGCAGCAGGTCTTACCATTTCCGAGAAGATGAGAAAGCAGATCCGTGGTCTTGACCAGGCATCTACCAACGCAGAGGACGGTGTTTCTGCAGTGCAGACAGCAGAGGGTGCTCTGACTGAGGTTCACTCAATGCTTCAGAGAATGAACGAGCTGGCTACACAGGCTGCAAACGGTACAAACTCTACATCTGATCGTCAGGCAATACAGGACGAGATTTCGCAGCTTACAACTGAGATTGACCGTGTCTCTGAGACAACAAAGTTCAATGAGATCTATCTCTTAAAGGGTGACAAGTCCGGCGCAACACAGACAAATACACTGGCAGCTCATGATGCCGGTCTGAAGGGAACACTTGGCGCATCTGTGGATGGCAAGACAACCTTCACAGCAGATAAGGTGGAAGTAGGCGGTAAGGTAACAATTGCCGGAACAGAGTATAACATTGTGGATTCTTCTAAGACAAGTGATTATACTTCGATCAATGAGTATGCGACTCCAGCAGCGGGTGACAAGCTTGTTCAGGATGGCAAGACATATACCTATGTTGATGCAAACGGAAAGACACCTGCCGGAAAAACAGCCGCTGCTAAAGGATGGTTTGCAGAGGACAATACAGGGACAGCTGCTGATACAGTTAATTTGAAGGAAGGCTCTACTCTGACAAAGAAGGCAGATGGAAAGACTACAACATTGGTTGGTAAAAGTGGTGCAGATATGTCAGCAGGTACCGGTGTAAATCCAACTACTTGGGCAATTGGTGATACAATTGAGCATGATGGCAAATCGTACACAGTATCGACAGCAGGTGCAGCAGGTGCAGGAAAGTGGAAAGATGCAGATGGCGTGGAAAGTGCAATTGCTACATTGTCTGCAGGTGATACCTATACGATCAAAGCAACTGGAAAGTCTGGTCAGATTGACAACAAGGGTATCTCTACAGTAAATAATATTCAGGATATGATTAAGGGGATGGGTGATGGAGATACCATTACCTTGAAGAAGAATGCTGCTGATACAGGCAAAGAATATACGATCGGTGTTTCTACTAAAGAAGATGGCACTGTATATACTGCAGATGATGTTGCAGCATTGGTGAAGGGCGGCATGTATGCAGATAATAGAAATAATGTTTTCTATGCTGTTCCAAAGGATTCCGGCAAGGCAACAGACATTACCGTTCAGGATGCTTACGCAAAGATGGCTGAGGAGTTGAAGAAGGCAAGCTCTATCGGCGCTGACAAAGAGGCAGAGGTTAAGAACAACGGTGACGGCAGCTTTGTGATCACACAGGGTACTGTTGACGTAACAGAAGGTCTTTCCTTCAGCCTACATGTAGGTGCTGACGCTGACATGACCAACAAGATCAACGTCAACATCGACTCTATGTCTGCAGCAGGTCTTGGTATCAAGGGACTGAACGTAGCTGACGACAACGGCTCCGCTGCTACCTATGCAGTAGATGCAATCGCAGATGCCATTGCAACCGTTTCTTCACAGCGTTCCGCACTTGGTGCCGTTCAGAACCGTCTTGAGCACACCATCGACAACCTGGATAACGTTGTTGAGAACACCACCTCTGCTGAGTCTCGTATTCGTGATACAGACATGGCTGAAGAGATGGTTAACTACTCAAAGAACAGCATCCTTCAGCAGGCTGGTCAGTCTATGCTCGCACAGGCTAATCAGGCAAATCAGGGTGTTCTGTCACTTCTTCAGTAATTCCCGGAGAAGCTTTGAGTATGCAGCGTAAAGCTGTCTCATAAGTTGTGTAATAACTTCACCGTCGATCGGATGATTCCGGTCGGCGGTGTTTTCTTGTTTATGCAGAAAATAAAAATGGGTACCGCCATATTAGCGACCGCCACCCGGGCAACGTCTGTTTACAAGACTCACACTAATATGGGCTTACATACCCATTAAGAAATCAAGTTATTATTTTAAGGTGTTGATGACTGCGTTGCTCACACCTGTGTGAGCAACTCTTTTTCAACGGCTTGCAGTTCGGCTTCGGAGTAATCCATAGAAAGGATCATGTCGCGGGATACTCCGCTACCCAGCATTTTGCGTATTGCCTCTAACCGTCCTTCTGCCAAACCTTCGGAGCGTCCTTCTTCGCGACTGATTTTTGCACGTTCTTCTGCGTAGTCTTTTGCGTAATTCCTCGCATAATCTTCTACAGTTTTACACATTTTTCCCAAACCTCCTTCCGTCTCTTTGAAATATTTCACAGCTTTACTTAATTCCGGGAATTTTGCATCCTCAAAGGAATCATTTCGTAAAAATAATTGAAGCAGTTCGGATTTATCCGAACCATCTTTCACCACCGTGTTGGCAAAGAAAATATCTTCCCCGTCATCTACCGGGGCAAGCCCATTGTTTGTTTCCATATACCGCTTTATATGCGTGATCGTCCGTCCGTTATGCAGAGCATCATACTCTGTGATATACAGGATGGTTACCTGCGGGACGTCCGCAAAATCAGTTCCTTTTGGAGTGTAGGCTGCTGTGACCGATGCCATGTTAAAACGGCATCGCCTGATATCGTCATTACCGGAACCTTTCTGCATCTCGATATTCATATATGCTCCGTTTTCCAGAATACATAATACATCCAGAATAATTTCTCGATGCAGGCTTGTAATAGTGCACTGTGGTGTTACTCTTATTACTTTTAATTGTGGTTTGTCTAACAGTGTACGGAGTATTTCCTGGCAGACTTCCTTTCGTTCTGCTACCAGACGGAACATGGCATCATCGATGATCCTTAAATTTTCTGCGGTTTCTCTTGTGGCTTTTGAGTATTGTTCGTTACCCACTATTATACCTCGCTTTCCTATTTATCGTAGAAGTGCTGGAAGATAACTGCAGATTAGCTCCCGTCCGGACATCCCTGCTTTAAGGGAATATTCGGTTCGGAAAATGCCATGTATTTTGTTTAAGCGAATCGATAACCTTTTATGTGTTCATCATATCATCATCTGTTACGCAAATCAATACCGGTTTTATGAACATGAAATGCTGTGGAGAGCTTGAAATTACGGCTTTCTGGTATTTGTCCGCAATGTTCTGTCAAATGTTACAAAATTGCTGACTGCATTTTGTGACCTATTACATATTTAAAAGATTTGTAAACGGGTCGGCAAAAGAGGAGCTGTTTGTAGGATTAACTTTTATGTTATATTGCAGAATCAGAAGGAAGCCTTCACAACCTTCTGTGCGTTTACATCAATGACGCCGTATGTATTCAGGCGCAGAGCCGGGATAACCGGAAGGCTGACAAAGCTCAGCGTCATGAAAGGATCAATCTCACCGGAAATACCCCAGTCTGCAAGGATCTGCTTCATGGTCTCCAGACGGGCATCAACCTCCTCGAGAGGAAGTGTGGACATCAGTCCGCCGATCTGCAGCGGCAGATCCGCAACGATCTGTCCGTCCAGTGCGATGGCAAGACCACCCTCGTTTGCGATTACGCGGTTGGCGGCGCAGGCGATATCCGCATCATTGGTTCCGGCGATCACAAGGTTGTGGGAATCGTGACCGACACTCGTTGCAACAGCTCCTTTCTTCAGACCGTATCTGCCAAGGAAGCCCTTGCCGATGTGACCGGTGTTTTTGTGGCGCTCCAAAGCAACAATCTTAACAATATCCTCGGTGAGATTGACTCCGGCGGCACAGCCGGACTGTGAGGTGCAGTCAGCGATCCGTTCGGCGGTGAGAAGCTCATGGGCGTTCAGGTCGATCACACGGATATGCTCTCCAAGCTCTTCCATGGCAAGCTGCTCCGGCTGAACCGGATCAACATGGAAGGAATGGTAAACGCGGTCGGTCACCGACTGTACCATTTCCGGGACAGATGATTCAACAAGACTTTTGCCGTTCTCGGCGGCAAGCTCGCCGTCCTTGTAAACCTCCAGTACATTCAGATCAGTCAGGTTATCGAGTACCGCAATATCAGCGTGGTAGCCCGGAGCAATTGCTCCGTTATCCTTCAGACCGAAATAAGCTGCGGCGTTGAAGGTGCCTGCCTTGATCGCAAGGATCGGATCCACACCCTTCTGTACGGCTTTACGGACAATAGCATCAATGTGACCGTCACGCAGAAGATCGCACGGATGCTTGTCATCGGTGACCAGCATGATCCGCTGTGCATATGGAGCCTCAAACAATGGAAGAAGGGCATCCAGATTGTGGGCGGCAGTACCCTCACGGATCATGATCCACTGACCACGGGCAAACTTCTCCTTTGCTTCGTCTGCATTGGAGCATTCATGATCGGAGCGGATGCCTGCAGCAACATAGCCGTTTAATTCACGACCGGACAACAGAGGGGCATGTCCGTCAATAATGCCACCGTGCTCCAGCGTGACGTGGATCTTATCTAAGATGGCAGGATCCGCCTGATTAACACCAAAGGAATTCATCATTTCCGCAAGACCGATCACACGCGGATTGCTGTAGAACGGAGCAATATCCTCCGCTTCCAGGCAGGCACCGGATTCATCCAGTGCTGTGGCAGGAACGCAGGATGGCACAACAAAGAACACATCCATCGTCATGTCCTCGGTATATTTGAGCATAAAGTCAATGCCCCGGTTGCCGGCAACGTTGGCGATCTCATGAGGATCGGTGATCACTGCAGTCGTGCCGTGCGGAAGAACCGCCTTTTCAAACTCTGTCGGTGCGACCATCGAGCTTTCGAGGTGGATGTGTCCGTCAATAAATCCGGGACAGACATATTTGCCGGTCATGTCCTTCTCGCACACACCCTCATAGCTGCCGATGCCGGCGATCATGCCGTCTGCGATCGCGACATCACCGGTCTCGATACTCTCCGTAAATACGTTTATAATGTTGGCATTTTTCAGGACAAGATCTGCTTTCTGCCTGCCGTTTGCCACATTGATGATCTTTTCGTTCACTGTCTGTTTCATGATGATAACCATTCCTTTCTGAAGCCGTGAATATCTTTTCGATAATTTAATTTTACCTTTGCGGCTGATATTTTGCAAGAGAAAAGGGACGTATGAGGGAAGTGATGAAGAGGGGCGGTAAACCGGGGAAAAGCGGTCTGATTGTAATTCCGGCGGGGATTGTATAAAATAGAAAGCGAAATGGAGGATGAAGACATGGTTCAGAAATTAAAACAAAAGGTAATGGACGGGAAAGAGATCACAAAGGAAGAGGCGATGACTCTGGCAGAGGCGGATTTAGACGAGCTTTGTCAGGCGGCAGATGAGATCAGAAAGCATTTCTGCGGAAATGTGTTTGATATCTGCAGCTGTATCAATGTAAAGGGTGGAAAATGCTCCGAGGACTGCAAATTCTGTCCGCAGTCCTGTTTTAACGATAAAGTAGAGGTAAAGCCGCATACACTGATCGGCTCGGATCAGATGCTTGAGGAGGCTGCGTACATGGCGCAAAAGGACGTTGTGCGCTGTGATCTTGTCTCCTCCGGCCGGAGACTTCCAAAGGATGATGTCCGAAAAATCGTACAGGACATTGAAAGGATCCGGAAGGAAACCGGCATTGCGGTGTGCTGTTCCTTCGGTCTTCTGGATCAGGAGGACTGTGAGATGTTAAGGAAGGCAGGGATCACCAGACTTCATAATAATCTGGAGAGCTCAAGAACATTTTTCACCGGGGTATGCTCCTCACACAGCACGGATGACAAGATGGCAACGCTTCGGGCGGCACGGGCTGCCGGGCTGACACTTTGCAGCGGCTGTCTGATCAATCTCGGGGAGAGTATGGAGGACCGGATCGAGCTTGCACTGATGGAGCGTGAGCTGGGCGTGAAATCCATTCCGGTCAATGTATTAAATCCGATCAAGGATTCGCCGTTTGAGGATCGGAAGCCGATGACGAACGAGGAATTCTGCCGGACTGTGGCGGTATTTCGTTTTCTTCTGCCGGATGCATCGATCCGTCTGGCGGCAGGAAGGATTTATCTTGCAGACCACGGAAAGCGCGCGTTGTCTTCCGGGGCGAATGCGGCGATCACAGGAGATTTTCTGATGACAGGCGGGATGTCGATCGATTCCGATATGGCGATGGCGAAGGAGCTTGGTTATAAGCCGGGGCTCTGGAAATGATCGTTTGATATAGAAGCTTCTAAGACTTCCTATACCAAGGATAGAGATCCGCCCATAATATTTCCTATGTCCGGAAAAAAATATCCATTTTGCCTCGGAAAATAAGTTAATCCGTGAGCTATGTCTAAAAAATTGACGCAGATCAGTAGGATTTCTGAAAAATCTTTGCTTTGCAATGCTTTGATAAATACGCATCCGCACGACTGAGCCCCATAGATGGGCTCAGCTATTTCGGACGGCACGCTCCCGCTACCACTGCACCACGCAACGGTACATAACGCCCCGGATGTTCAATGGGTTATCTATATCATTTGAAAAACCGGGGCGTAAGTACCGGCGGGTGCAAGTGCCTTTCGAAACATCTGATTCCCACCTTGGGGCGAGTACGGCAGGATGCGTTTATCGAAGATCAAAGCAGCAAAGCAATCAGATTTTTCGAAATCCGTAAGTGACAAGACAATTTTTTAGACATAGCTCACGGATTTTTAATATATTGGCAGGCAAAATATGATTTCTAAATAACCGGACATGGGAAATATTATGGGCATACATCAATTTGAGGTATGGGAAGACTTAGAAACAATGGGTCATCTTTTATTTCAAAAAAATTTATTTAAAAAACTCAAAATTCGAGAACTTTTCCGGGAATTATTACAATATGAGAGCGTAAGGGTTCTAACCGAGACGTCAAGGTGAGAGGAAAGGAATAGATAAGTGACAAAACAGGAATTTGACCGGTTTGTGTCCGAGAATGGAAAGGACATTCTCCGATTCTGCAGAATGAACACAGGGGGAACAGCAGAGGGAGACGATCTTTATCAGGACACAATGCTAAAGCTGTGGGAGCAGGCGGACCAATTGAATAAGAATGATTCTCTGAAAAGCTACGCACTTTCTGTTTCCATCCTTATGTGGAAAAACAAGAGAAGGAAATTTGCCTGGAGACGCAGGATCGCAGCGTTTGAAAGCTACGAAAAGCATATGGAGGACGCTGGGGACCGGATGGCAGGACGTCCGGCGGATAACCCGGAGGAAACATTTTTGCAGAAGGAGATGACGGAGCTTGTACAGAGACAGGTGCAGGCATTGCCGGATAAATACCGTACCGTCATCTACCTGTATTATTCTGCAGGTCTTAAGATACGGGAGATCGCGGACTGTCTTCAGATTCCGGAAAACACAGTGAAAAGCAGGATGCGCAAGGCGAAGGACATTCTGAAAACAAAATTGGAGGTTGTTAAATATGAAGGATAAGGAATTAGATCAGATTTTACAACATGCCCTTACTCCAACCGTAAGTGATGAAGAAATAAAAGTCAATTATGAAATGGAGGGAAGACCTATGATGAAAAAGAAAAATTATTTTAAGCCTGCGGTTGCACTGGTAGCGTGTGCGGCACTTGTGGCAGGGATCGGCTTCGGAAATCTGCCGGACAGGATATTTGATAACATGTCCCATAAAACGGACACACCTGCGACGACAAAGGAAGCACAGAATACGGAGAGTGGCTTTGTGGTAAAGGTAAAGGCTGCCGAGACGAAGGAACTGAAACAGGGGGAGAAGCAGCTTATTGTATATCCGTCCGACTGTCAGGGAGAATCCTGGGCCGGTAATGATAAGGACAAGGTTGTCAGTTATGCTGTGGAAACGCCGTTAGTCTGTGAAGGAAAGAACATGGACACGATCACCTATTCGGTTGATAAAGGATTTTTCCGCATTGTCACACCGAAGAAAATGTCTTATGTGATCGATGGAGAAGAATATAAGCCATCGGACAGATTTATTGAGAACTTCAATACGACTGGGAATCAACCCGGTATGACGGAAAAGTATTATAAATCCTACACTGTTTCAGCAAAGGACCAGAACCGTAAGGGTGTCTCTGTAGAAATCTGTGACACGAAGAAGGTGTCCGATGAATTATATGACAATCTCTGGACCGAGGACATAAATACGGGTGAGAAGGAGATGGCAGTTGAGGCGGAGACGAAGAACAAGATCATGAATGATCCGCAGATTACCTGCAAGGTTAACTACAAAGAAGATTCTACTGAGAAATCGGAGAGTATTAAAGTAGTTGTAAAGCACGAAGTGATAAGTTATAAAGCCGCTACGGATATCTATCCGAGCCTGTCGGAAAAGTTTAATATCTTAGACGATGTAAAAAGAGTTTTCGTAACCTTTGAAAGAAGATAAGGGAAACAAAATGAAATTTCCCGAAATTTCTCGAAAACGCCAAAATATTTCTTGTAAATTTCCCGAAAACAATTTATAATATAGAAAATAAAAGAAATTGTTTGGGAAACGTGGAGAACAGGAACACTTTCTAAGAGAGCCGTCATGCGATGATGCGATATGGGTCATTGTATGGCGGCGTTGACGAAGGGGGCGTGAGTATGGGACAGGATATTATTCGGGCGAAGGAGTTAGCGGATCAGTGGGGAATTACCCCGAGACGTGTGAATCAGTTATGTGCGGACGGTTCCCTGGAGGGAGCATATAAGGCGGGAAGATTCTGGATGATTCCGTCGGATGTTAAGAAGCCGGATTTCCTGCGGGAGAAGGCATCATATACAGTGCGCACACAGCAGCACGGCGACAGTCCGCTGCCATGCCCGGTGGGGATCACTTCCTATAAGGAGGTGGTCAGCGAGTGCTATTATGTAGACAAGACCCTGCTGTTGCGCCAGATGATCGATGACCACAGCAAGGTCTTTTTGTTTACAAGACCACGGCGTTTCGGCAAGACGCTGATGATGGATATGGTGCGGACGTTTTTTGAGCGGAGCACAGAGGATACCTCCGTCTATTTCACGGACAAGAAGATATGGTCCTGTGGAGAGAAGTACCGGGAGCTTCAGGGAAAGTATCCGGTGATCTTTCTTTCCTTTAAGGATGCGCATCAGACGAGCTGGGAGGCGATGTATAAGAGCCTTTGCTTTACGCTGCGCGAGGAGTTTGTGCGTCACAGAGAGCTTTTGGAGTCGGATGCACTGAACGAGTACGACAGGCGCTTCTTTCAGAATATTACAGAGGATAAGGCGGAGATCACGGATTATCAGTATGCGCTCGGCAAGCTTTCTGCGATGCTGACGACATGCTATCAGAGCAAGACGATCATTATCATTGATGAGTATGACACGCCGATCCAGCAGGGGCATCTGCATCATTACTACGATGAGGTGATCGGCTTTATGCGCAATCTTTTATCCTCTGCATTAAAGGATAATGAGAACCTTGAGTTTGGTATTCTGACAGGTATCCTTCGGATCGCAAAGGAGAGTTTGTTCAGTGGACTGAATAATCTGGTTGTTAATACGATCCTTGATGATAAGTATGCGGAGTATTTCGGGTTTACCGGACAAGAGGCGGCACAGATGGCGGCTTATTACGGGGTGCCGGAGAAGCTGGAGCAGATCCGTGAGTGGTATGACGGCTATGTGTTTGGTGGGACGGAGGTGTACAATCCGTGGTCTGTGATCAACTACTTTAATAATAATTGTAAGCCGAAGGCGTTCTGGTCACGGACGAGCGGCAATGAGATCATCGGTGAGCTGATCCGTGGAGCCAGGAAGGAGCTGTATCAGAATTTGTCTCTGCTTCTGCAGGGGAAGGAGATTCAGGCGATCATTGACACGGACATTATTTATCCGGAGGTCAACAGTGATCCGGATATTATCTGCAGCTTCCTGCTGGTGGCGGGATATCTGCGCGTGACCTCGGTGATCAGTGAGTGGAATGACAATCCGATCTGCTCGCTTGCAATTCCGAACCGGGAGATCAAGAGCGTGTTCCAGAAGGAGATCCTCGACAGTTACAACCAGCTGTTCAGCGGATCGATCCTGCGAAACTTCGAGGTGGCACTGCGGACCGGCGATACGGCACTTTTTACCGATACGCTGCAGACCTATCTGATGCAGTCTGCCAGTACCTTTGACACGGCGAGTGAGAATTTCTACCATGGCACGGTGTTTGGGATGCTTGCAATTCTCGCCGACCGGTATTATATTTCCTCGAACCGGGAGTCCGGGGAGGGGCGGTTTGATGTACAGCTTGAGCCGCGGGACAGAACGCAGATGGGCTATATCATCGAGTTTAAGGCAGGTAAGGAGCTTTCCGAACAGGCACTTTCTGACACTGCGGGGAAGGCGGTCAGCCAGATCAGGGAGAAGCAGTACAGCACAGAGATGGAGTATCGTGGCATCACGAAGATCGGATTCTTCGGGATTGCGTTTTGCGGCAAGAAGGTAGCCTGTGCCTATGAAGAGAGAAAGGAAGGTTGATTTATTATGAAAATTGTGATTTTAGATGGCTATACAAGCAATCCGGGTGATTTAAACTGGGATAAGCTTAAGATACTTGGAGATCTGACCGTATATGAGTACACAAAGAATCAGACGGAGGATGTCGTGGAACGTCTGCAGGATTGTGAGATTGCGCTGACCAATAAAACAGTCATTACGAAGGAGATCATGGAAGCTTGTCCGAAGCTTCGTTATATCGGTGTGCTTGCGACCGGCTACAATGTCGTTGATATGAAAGCAGCCGCAGAGCGCGGGATCACGGTTACCAATGTGCCGGGCTACAGCACACAGGCGGTGGCACAGCAGGCATTTGCACTGCTTCTGGAAATCTGTTCCCATGTGGCGCACCACAGCAGTGAGGTGCACAGTGGCAGATGGAGCAGAGGACGGGATTTCTGTTTCTGGGATTATCCGCTGGTGGAGTTGGATCACAAGACGGCGGGCATCATTGGTTTTGGTCAGACCGGCAAGGCGATCGGGCGTGTGGCGAAGGCATTTGGCATGCGGGTCATCACCTGCGGTTCGCATGCGACGGAGGAAGGGAAAGCCATCGGAGAGTACGTGGCGAGAGAACAGCTTCTGCGGGAGTCGGACGTGATCTTTCTTGCGTGTCCGCTCAATGAGGAGACAAAGGATCTGATCTGTGCGGAGACGATCGCGCAGATGAAGGATGGCGTGATCCTGATCAATACGAGCCGTGGCGGTACGATCGTGGAGAAGGATCTGGCGCAGGCGTTAAAGAGCGGGAAGATTTACGGTGCGGGTGTGGACGTCGTATCTGTGGAACCGGCACAGCCGGACAATCCGCTGCTTTCCTGCGATAATTGTGTGATCACACCGCATATTGCATGGGCGACGAAGGAGGCGAGAGGGCGTCTGATCGATATTGCGTCGGAGAATGTACGCAGCTTTCTTGATGGGGCGCCGGTAAATGTGGTGGCGTAATTGGATAAGATATGTTATACTCATAAACATAGATGCGAAGAGGCACATTTCTGATATGGAATGTGCCTCTTTTCGTATATAAGAAATCTGTATGGAACGGAGGGATATTATGGCAGAGACGATTTATAACTCAACCCCGGCGAGAGATGGTTTTCATATGCCGGCAGAATTCGAACCGCAGGAACGTGTCTGGATGCTTTGGCCACAGCGACCGGACAACTGGAGGGATGGGGCAAAGCCGGCACAGGAGGCGTATACAGAGGTGGCAAAGGCGATCAGTCGATTTGTGCCGGTGACAATGTGTGTAAATGGAGATCAGTATCAAAACGCCAGAGAGAAGCTGCCGTCCGATATTCAGGTGGTGGAGATGTCCGGCAATGATGCATGGATGCGGGATATGGGACCTGCTTTTGTGGTGAACGAAGAAGGCTTGTTGCGGGGCTGTGACTGGAGGTTTAATGCGTGGGGAGGTTTTGTAGATGGTCTTTATTTTCCGTGGGATAAAGATGATCAGATTGCCGGAAAGGTTTGTGAGATGATCGGTGCAGACTATTACCGCCTGCCGGATTTTGTGCTGGAGGGAGGCTCCTTTCATGTGGACGGGGAAGGGACGGTACTCACAACGAAAATGTGTCTTTTGAGCAGAGGACGCAATCCGCATATGACGCAGGAGCAGATTGCGGAAACGCTGTGTGATTATCTGGGGGCAGACAAAGTGCTGTGGCTTTCGGACGGCATTGACCCGGAGGAAACGAATGGTCATGTGGACGATGTAGCTTGCTTTGTGCGCCCGGGCGAGGTGGCATGTATTTATACGGAGGATGAGTCCTCTCCGTTTTATGAGACGGCACAGCAATGTTACCGGGAGCTTTGCGGGATGACGGACGCCAAAGGAAGGAAACTGAAGGTGCACCGGGTCTGCTGTCCGAAAGAACCGGTGCAGATCGGCGATGATTTCCGGATCGATCATATGCTGGGCACGATTCCGCGTGAACAGGGCGAGCTTTGCATTGCTTCGTATCTGAATTTTCTGATCACAAACGGTGCGGTGATCGTGCCACAGTATGGAGATGAAAATGATGCGCTGGCATTGGAACAGATACAGGAGATCTTTCCGGAGAGAGAGGTTATTGGCGTATATACGCGCGAGATCGTATATGGCGGTGGCAATATTCACTGCATTACGATGCAACAGCCGAAGTGCAGGTGAAATCTATGTGGTGACAAGGAGGTTTTAACAATGAGAAATGTAACAGTAGCGGCAACGCAGATGGCATGTACATGGGATCGTGAGGAGACGCTGGAGCGGGCAGCAGGCCTTGTTGAGGAGGCGGCACAGAAGGGCGCCAACATTGTTCTTTTGCAGGAACTTTTTGAGACACCGTACTTTTGTCAGCAGGAGCGTACGGAATATCTGAAGCTTGCAACCACAGTGGAAGAAAATCCGGCGATTGCATATTTTCAGAAGATGGCAAAGCAGAAGGAGCTTGTCATTCCGGTGAGTTTTTACGAAAAGGCGGGCAACACCGCATTCAACAGTGTGGCAGTGATCGATGCGGACGGCAGTATTCTGGGCGTTTACCGCAAAACGCATATTCCGCATTCTTTATTATATGAAGAGAAATTCTATTTCACGCCGGGAGACACGGGATTTCGTGCCTGGAAAACGCAGTTTGGGACGATCGGTGTAGGCATCTGCTGGGATCAGTGGTTCCCGGAGACGGCAAGAGGGATGGCACTGCAGGGCGCGGAAATTTTAATGTATCCGACAGCGATCGGCAGTGAGGCGGTGGAGACGATTGATTCCATGCCGCATTGGAGACGATGCATGCAGGGACACGCGGCGGCAAATATCATGCCGGTCATCGCATCAAACCGCATTGGCACGGAGACCGACGAGACGAGTATGACCTTCTATGGATCCTCGTTTATCACGGATCACACCGGTCAGATCCTGCAGGGGGCGGATCGGGAAAGTCAGACGGTTCTTGTGCAGAGCTTTGATCTGGATGAGATTGAGGAGTACCGCAGATCCTGGGGAGTGTGGAGAGACAGACGACCGGAAATGTATGGGATACTGACAACACACGGGAGGTAGAAGGAATTTTGCTTTTTTAAAGGTTATATGCTACAATATGGCGATAGTTAGATATGACTAACTATCGCCATGTTTTTGTTTTTGCATATAGATAAAGATAAGATAGAATCAATATGTGATATTTTGTCTGAAACCCTGCAGATTATATATTTGCAGGAACACAGAAAGGAGACAAGAATGTCTGAACTGATTACACTTAGCATTCCGTTTCTGGGGACATCTCTTGGGGCGGCGATGGTATTTTTCCTGAAGGATAAGATTGCACCGCGGATCGAGAAGCTGTTGCTTGGATTTGCGGCGGGAGTGATGATCGCCGCTTCTGTATGGTCTTTGCTGATCCCGGCGATCGAGATGACAGAGGCGCAGGGGAAGCTTGCATGGCTGCCGGCAGTAACAGGATTTTTGCTTGGCATTGGATTTCTGCTTGTGTTAGATACGGTGATACCACATCTTCATTTGAAAAGCAGTGAGCCGGAGGGGCTTCACGCCGGACAGCCGCGCCTGTCCAAAACGACGATGATGCTTTTTGCGGTGACGCTGCATAATATCCCGGAGGGAATGTCGGTCGGGGTTGCGTATGCGGGCAGTATGATGAAGGGGGCGGGGATCACGGTGGCAGGAGCGTTTGCTCTGGCGCTTGGTATTGCGATCCAGAATTTCCCGGAGGGGGCGATCATTTCGCTGCCACTTTGCGGAGAGGGGATGAGTCGCAGGAAAGCCTTTGTGTGCGGTGTGTTGTCCGGGATTGTGGAGCCTGTGGGTGGCTTTATCACAATTCTGATCGCGGGGGCGATCTCTCCGGTGCTTCCGTATCTTCTGGCATTTGCAGCGGGAGCCATGATGTATGTGGTGATCGAAGAACTGATTCCGGAATGTCAGGACGGGGTACACAGCAACATTGGAACTATTGGGGCGGCGCTGGGGTTTGCTCTGATGATGGTGCTTGATGTGGCACTGGGGTGAAGTCCGGGGTGATACAGATGATATTTCGCATGAAATCGGTGTGCTGAAAGGGATAATTTACCCCATACTAGCCGTTTGGTTAGTTGACTTATTATATAAATGTTGTTATATTTGATGTAAAATACACCTTATTTTGCATAAACGCAGGAGAAGGCGTTTGAAAATGCCGTGTATTTTCGGAGAGTTAAAGGAAAAAGTATGAAAATTGAAACAAGAATGGAGGAATGTGTATGAAAGGAATGAGAAAACGTCACCGGAAGAGGCTGACAGCGGTTGTTACTGCCGTTGCACTGATCTGCACAGGCGGTGTGCTGCCGGAGAACATGGCTTATGCAGCGGAGCAGACAGAAGAAGGTGTTGCAATTGATAAGGAGAATTTTCCGGATGAGAACCTGCGAAATTATCTCAAAGAAAGTGGATTTGATAAGAACGATGACGGTTATTTTTCACAAAGTGAGCTGGATGCCGTTGAAGAAATGGAAGCAATATATAATAAACTGGAAAATCTGAAGGGGCTTGAGTATTTCCGGAATCTGAAGTCTTTGGATATCCGATTGAATAATATCAGCGGAGAACTGGATCTGCAGTTGTTCCCTAATCTGACCAGTGTTTATTGTGATGATAATGAGATTACATCTATCCGGTTTGGAGAGGACTGTAAGCTGGAATTGATAGAATGTAATTACAATCAGATCGAAGTGTTGGATGTGAGTGGATTGGATCACCTGGACCAGCTTAACTGTACGGGCAATCCGCTCAAGGTATTAAAATTTAATGAGAAATGGACTTCTATCAGATTGTACTGCGATGAATGCAGTCTTACAAGCCTGAAATTCCCGGAAAGCCTGGACGCATCTGAAACTCAGATTAACTGTGAGAATAATGTTACCTATTTAACACAGAAAAATATTGACTTTCTGGATCCGGAAATGTTTCCGGATTTTGATACCGGAAAGATTCAGAAGGTCGTGAAGCTGACAAAAGAACAGGCAGAAGCCGGAAAGAGCGGAACGGATATTTTTGATGAGTTGAAAGGCTCCGATTATAAGCTGACGGATCTGCAGCTTGGGGATCGGATCATTTATACCTATGACTGTGGAATAGGTATGAGCTTTGATTTTACCGTGCGTGTCGGATATTCTGAGGAGATGTTTCCTCCGAACAGACCGGATGGAATACAATATGTGGAGTACACCGTCAGCACTGTGGGAGAAGTACCACTTCCGGAAGGATGGAAATGGAAGGATGAAGATGCAGATCTTGTACTTCCGTTTGGAAACTGGTATGAAGCCACCGCAGAATATGTGGGTGACAATGCAGAGTATTATGCGAACATATATCAGGATGTAGAGATATGGAAAGATTACTGTCAGCATCCTAATGATATGCGGGAGCTTAAGGATGAGCAGAAGGCAGACTGCACGCAGTCTGGATATACCGGAGATTATTACTGCGGTGTGTGCGGGAATCTTCTGTATAAAGGTGAGTATATTCCGATACAGCACCGGCTTGAACTGGTCGAAGAGAAGGAAGCCACTCAGACTGAGCCGGGCAATATACAGTATTTTGTCTGCTCTGCCTGTGGAAAGCTTTTCTTAGATGAGGACGGATATCATGAGGTGGGGATAGAGGATGTGACAATCCCTGTTCTGGAACCGGATCCGACCGATGAGCCGGTGCCGGCTCCGAGTGAGGATCCAACCGCAGAACCAACGAAGGAGCCGAATCCGACGGAGGC
>ENA-UOJC01002746-UOJC01002746.1-human-gut-metagenome-genome-assembly--contig:-C104-NODE-2746-length-18173-cov-5.645104_pt1 | contig 18173 bp, 17 predicted proteins | sample MGYA00242339_ERZ723886 | MGnify/ENA metagenome assembly ERZ723886 | reverse complement strand
CTCCATTTCTCCGTTGGGAGAAACTCCGATGCACTCAACAGGCTAAAGCCCATAAGTAGAAAAGACGCAGATCCTTACCGGATCTGCGTCTTTTCATTTCTAATCATAGATCTGCCCGCGAAGCGTTGATCTATTGTTTTGTTTTACACTGTCTTCACACACTGTGAAAACTTCTGTTTTGCATTTTCTACTTTGTTTGCATCGGCATCCGGTGTCGGATAAAGCCCTCTCTGATGCATCATGTTAAACACATCTTCCTGGATGCAGTGTTCCTGCTCTAAACAGTGAAGGATCGCATCCCTCACACTGTCGTGCACACATTCATTTGCAAATGCATTATAGTTATTTGTTGCCGCCTTCTCAGCCGTGAGTGCATCGGCTAAGATCTCTTTGTCTGTATAAATCTGCTCAGTCATGATCTTCCTCCCTCTCTTATTCCTTAGCTTAACTGTGCATACAGGGAGTTAAAATGTCCCTGATGTTTCTGGGAAATCTCCGTAAATTTTGCACTGATTTCCTGATCCTCTGTGTGTTCTGCAAGCATCTGGAATTTTTTGATCAGAAGATCCTCCTCGGTCAGCAGATCATTTAACACGGATAACTCTTTTTCTGATAACTGGCTCATGTTCCACCTCCATATTTTAAATCTATCGTCGGCATATCGTCTTGACATTGACTCGCCTAAACAATAGTGTGGTCAGAACCTGTCAGATTATGCATCTCATTTAAAGTAATCCATCACCAGTTACCAGCTCATCTAAAACAGCATACATCTGTTTAATATCTACCGGCTTACTTAAGTGGGCATTCATTCCTGCATCAAATGATTTTTTTACATCCTCCTCAAATACATTCGCGGTCATCGCAACAATCGGTACCGTTTTACTGTCCGAATGATCCGATTCACGGATACAGCGTGTGGCAGCAAGTCCATCCATGACCGGCATCCGGATATCCATCAGGATCACATCATAATATCCCGGTTCATGCTTCAAAAACTGTTCCACGCCCGCTTTTCCGTTCTCAGCGATATCCACCATAAAATTCTTATGTATCAGAATGTTTCTTGTAATTTCAATATTGATTTCATTATCTTCGACAAGCAATACCCTTTTCCCGAAAAAATCATATTCCTGATAAGTCGTCCGCTCTGTCCTCCGTCTGTCCTCTTTTGCAGTCTTTAATGGAACCGTCACGACAAACGCGGAGCCTTTTCCTTTCTCACTGTACACATCAATCTTACCGCCCATAAAATCAATAATATTTTTGGAAATGGTAAGTCCTAATCCGGTTCCACCGCTTAACGTCGTATTTCTGTCATCTTCCTGTGCAAATGCATCAAAAATGTGCGGCAGAAAATTCTGTTCCATACCGATTCCATTATCCCGGATCTCGAAACGGAAGATCGTTTCCTGTTCTCCTCTGGTAAAAAGCTCTATAATAAAAAATACGCTTCCCTCCGGCTGTGTATATTTTACAGCGTTTTCTAAAATCGCTGACAGCGCCTCATTTAATTTTTCACGTTCAAACAGATATTGATCCGCAAATGAACCACGTCTCTGTACAGAAAAAGAAATCTTCTTCTCCTGCGCCTTATCTGAAAACTCTTTCTCGATATGTGTGAGGAATGCTTCAAAATCCGTACTTTCCTCATGGAATGCAACACGGCCGCTCTCTAAGAGCGAAAGGTTTAAAATATCATCCATACAGGAACGCAGAAACTGTGCCGACATCTCAATCTTGTCAAAATTTTCCAGAACCTTTTTTTCATCGCCAAGATTTGCCCTGCTCAGATAGGAAAGTCCGATAATTGAATTAAGGGGCGTACGGATTTCATGGCTCATGCGCTCTAAAAATTCACTCTTGGAACGGTCCGCACGCTTTGCCGCCAGCATTGCATCATAAATCTCTCTCTGGCGATTCTGTTCTTCTTCATAATTATCCGTAACATCTCTGCGCACAAAAACAAGGGTCGTTTTTGTCTTGTCATAATAGTGGATATTCATTGATTTCCGACGGTATTCCCCGCCGCACAGCAAACGGTAATTGATGACCAGATGTTCTTTTTTCTGTAAATTTTCCTGCAGACGTTCCAGCCTAAACTCCCTCTCGCACATTTCTCTGTCTTCCGGATGTACATACTTTGGAATTGTCACATCATTGACCTTCTGGTAATCCCCATCAATCGGCGGCATAACATCCGCATCCTCATTGGTAACGATGGTATGTACCATCCCGTCTGCCAGATCTACATATGAAATAAAATCAATTTCTTCTTTTATAACGCTCTCCAAAATTGCCCGCTGTTTTTCCATAGTATGTTCCTTTTCCGATCCATTTTCACTGTGCTGCTCTGATTTTATGAAACCTGTTTTTTATTATAACAGTTTTATTTCCTGTTTTAAATAGAAAACCAAAATAAACTGTATCTAAAGTCCTATTTTTGTTACTATTCGTAATCTTCCAGAAAACTGTGAAGTCCCATACCTGTATGATATGCAATCACAGTATTTAAATTTACATTTTCCACACTTTTAAAGATATTTGCCGCAATTCCGGGATTTATGTTTTCAAATTCCTCCAGCAGACGTTTTACTTCTTCCTGCTGGTCTGAAAAGTCCTCTTTCGTTCCTGTTACCATTCCAAACTCCATATTCCATTCTTTCAGATCCTGCTTATGCACCAGATAAAACGGGCGGATAACCTCTATGCCGCCAAAGTCACGCTCCTTTTCTTTTGGCATCAGAGTACTGATTTCTCCCCTATACAGTACGCCCGTAAGTATCATTTCTATCACATCCTCATAGCAGTCTGCCACTGCTAACTTATTACAGCCGGAGTTTTTTACGTCATCCACAGAATGGAGTTTTTGCACCGGAATACCAGTCTCTTCTGCAATCCGGATAAATTTCCCGTTATTCTCCTCTTCGAATGAAAAAAAATCCACCTCGAAATCAATCTTTCTGTGGCGTTTTATCTCCTGAAAACATTTTGCAAGGATCAGTCCATTCCCGTCCTGTGCAATACAGACTGCAACATGATCGTCGTCTTCCACTAACCGGTAGGTGTTGATTGCTCTTGCAAAACGTGAAAATATTGTCTTATGATATTTTTTGCGAAGACTAAGCTCCGCTTCTTCTTTTCTTGTATCTCCCATGGAAACTCCATTCTTGTTTTTTTGCTGAAAATTCACTCTATAATAAATTGTACACGTTCTAAACACACTGTCATCAGGAACAATAAACAATCGAATGCGCGTTCCCCAGACATTCCGGTGCCAAGAATCAGTATAATTTCTCCGCAGAGGGAAGTCAATTTCTAATATCAAAAAAAGAACTTCCCGGTCTGAAAAATTTTCATGACTGTTCCGTTCTTTTTCCGTTGTGCTAATAGCAAAAATAATGCCCACCAATTTTGACCTCCACATGTTCCGTCAGCGGAAATGTGGAAAAATACATTGTATCATCTCTTAATATTCTGGTTTTTCCGTCCAGCACCTGCTGGATGGAGTCATATTCCTTCTGTGTCGGTTTTGCCCTGTCCCTGTTTTTAAAAGAACAGAACTGTACCGGATTTTTCTGGCTTAAAACCTCATAAAGTGTATCCGGATACACATCACTTCTCATACGGTTAAACACAACCTCCACAACCGCCTGCTGTCCTTTCACCGGTTCTCCCTGTGATTCTAACCAGACGATCCTTGCAAGCAGCTCTGTTTCATCCGGCGATAAAGTGATATGCCAGCGGTTTTCCGGTGTGGCCGGTGCCGCCTGAGTCTCCTGCACGATTTGTGCATCCTGCTCTGCCGGAGCTTCCTGCACTGTTTGTGCATTCTGCTCTGCCGGAGTTTCCTGCACCGCCTGTGCAGTTTCCTCCATCTGTGTTTCTTTTGTGGTTCTTATTTTTTCCTGCATCAGATCATCATCATATGCAGATGTTACTATCATACTTTCTTTTTTTTCGATTCCTGTTTTTTCATCTGATTCTGGCGTAAATGAACGTGCAAAACGTATTGATCCTGCTGCAAGTCCCTCCATTGCCGGAACTTCTTTGATCTTTACGTCCTCTTTCATGTTGGATGCTGCAGTCAGACTGACGATAAAACTAAACAGCACTGCCGCGCCCAATATTCTCTTTCTCATTTTGCTCCTTTCCTCAAGAATGATACATATATGTCAACATGACGAATGCCGTCATTTGATACAGGCACATATCATACTTAGGTTATATCCAAAAGTCAAATTTTTTATACATGTTTTCCCGAAAAAAAATTTGCTTATTTTTACTCAATTTTTTGATATGTGTCCTGTTTTTTATCAGCCATTCATCCATCCGAAATTATGTTCGAATAAGGTAGAACTGACCAGGTAAACAAAAAAACACCCGTTTTTTCGGATGTTTTTTGAAATAATTGCCAAATTTATTACTACGTTTTTCGGATGTTTTTTATAAAAAACAATCTTTTTATCTTCGATAAGCACATTCTTTATTGCTGCAGGATGCACAGATTCCGGTACTTTTGTCACCACATTTTTCTGTTTCAGCAGCATTCCATTTTACTCCTGCACCGGAACTTTCCCCGGATTTTTCCCAGAAATTCCGCTTAGATTCCACTTTCAGACTTCCACCGGAAAGTTCCGCTAAAAACATCACGCTTTTTTTGGGTTCCATGCAGTATGCCTGATTGCAGGTAATCCGATTCTGTCCCATCTCTGCTAATAGCTGTGCCATTTTTTCAAAAGGAAGCCCCTCCTCCGAGCCAAAAAAATGATAAGATTCAAGGCGCTGTTTCAAATGTGCCTCTGCCCACCTCTGAAACATGTCATATCCTTTCCGCAAAAGCTCCCAGCAGATCGTCTCAACTGCATATGCTTCTCTTAAACGCTCTGTGCTGCTATAACGGTTCTCGAGCTCATCTACCCTGCTCCCCAGCGTAAATATCCCGATTGCATAATTTTCTTCTCTGCACAGATTCAGGATCTGTTCACACTGACGCCTCGTCATGCAGTAAAATCCTTCCTCCCCGGCAAGGCATTCGCGCAGTTCCCCTGCAACTTCCTTTAGCATTTCCATATCTTTTTGCTCATAATGGTAATGCTTTAAAATTTCCACAAGGAAATCGTATGTCAGTTCATTTTTTAAATTAGTATGAATAAATTTCTCTTCTGTCACTTATTTTTCCGTCTCTGCTTTCTTTTTTAAAAACTGCATGATAATATCATAATTTTCCGCTTCGTGGGGAAATGTGCAGTGCATGCAGGATTTGATGACTCTGCCCTTACTGTTAATATATTCCGGATTGCCCGGACAGTGTTCTCTCTCATACAGCGGACAAAAACAGAACAGGCAGTTCATCTCATCATTTTCCACCTCATGACACGGATAATATTTACATGCCCTGTTTTCATAATAACGATAGGAATTTTCCAAGGTCAATGCTCCTTTACGATCACAATGGTAAGATAACCGGAGGTATCATCTAACTTTTCCACCTCTGTGGTTATTTTTTCATTCATCATACCACAGTTTTCTACCGAATACACTTCCAGTCTGCTATCTTTTTGCTGTTTTTGCAGCATCTGCTTTAATTCCCCTAATTTCTTCCCGGACTTCATATAAATTCTGGTTCCGGAAAATTCTGCTGTTTTTCCTATCTCATAGGATGCCGGTATCACATGGATCTCTTCTTTATTGTCCGCTAACGATATTCCAAGTGCCCCCGCCGCCGCACAAAAAGACGGGACTCCGTTTACGATATGTGCCTCATAGCCGCCTTTTACCACACGTTTATGGATATACTGGTAAGTGGAGTAAACCGTCGGATCTCCGATCGTCAAAAAAGCCACCTGTCTGCCGTTATCTAACAATTTTTTTATCTCAAGACAGATCTGCTCATGCGCCGCGGTAAGTCTGCTCTCATCCTTTGTCATCGGAAAGGGCATACATATCAATTCTTTTTCTGCAATTTTCCCACATGCCTCTTTCATGATTCCGTAGGCGATGCAGTCCTCTTTGCTTTTTGCCGGGAGTATCACGGTATCGCACTCTCCAACGATCCGTACCGCTTTTAATGTGACCAGCTCCGGGTCACCAGGTCCGACGCCGATTCCGTAGAGGATCCCTGTTTTTTCTGTATTTTTCACGGTTGTATTCCCCTGTTTTTACTTAAATTCTGTTCCTGTGTTTTCACTTCATATTTTTTGTATTTCACAACGATTTATTTATCCTGCTGCATTAAAATGCTTCCTTAGCTATTTATTTCTGACCTGTCCGCATAATTTTTTGCTTTTTTCACAAAATTTTCCGCAAATTGCGGCGCAGATGGATAATAAAGATGCGGAAATCCCACAAAGCATGAATTTTTATCAAAAACACAGTCATATTTTTTCCCACTTACCGGTTTTAATGCCACACAGTCATCACCGTTTGCGGTGCTGTCGAAATAATGAAATTCATGCCCTTTTATGCTGCCATTTTCCGGCAGAAAGTTTGATTCTTTTTCCGTAAGTTCGATGTACCCGAAACGAACCAGTTTCCCTGTGTAAAAGCAGTCTCCCGGCACAACGCCTGCCATCTCATAAACATGATGCTCTGTATCTTCCATCGTCTGATGCAGATACATAAATCCGCCACACTCAGCAACGATCGGCATCGCGAGTTCCGCCTTTTCCCTGATATCCGCAAGCATCGTCTTATTTTCAGATAATTCTTTCGCATAGAGTTCAGGGTACCCTCCCGGAAGCAATAGACCGTCCGCTTCTTTTGGCACACTTCCATCATGAAGCGGTGAAAAAAATACAATCTCTGCGCCGGCTTTTTCAAGTGCCTTTAAGTTGTCCTCATAATAAAAACAGAACGCTTCATCGCGTGCCACGGCAATCACGGGTCTTTTTCCGCTTTTTTGCAAATGTACTTTCTGCTTACCGTAACTGTCTTTTTCTAATGTGCTGCCTTCCGGCAGTTCTGATGCCCCCTCCGCGATTGCGAAAAGCCTGTCTATATCGACGGTCTTTTCTAACATATCCGCCGTTTTTGCCAGCAGTTCCGCCATCTTTTCTACTTCTTCCGGGCGTTTAAGTCCCAAATGTCTGCTCTCTAAAAGAATCTCCTTCTGGTTTGGAAAATATCCAAGAACTTCTACCGGAAAACTCTTCTCGATCTCCGGCCGTATCGTCTCAAAAAATGCGCCGGAGGTGCGGTTTAAAATAATTCCACGGATCAGATGAATCGTATCATAGGAAAGAAAACCGGCGATCAGCGGAAGAATGCTCCTCCCCATTCCGTGCGCATCGATGACTAAAATGACCGGCGTGTCTGTCACCGTCGCAAGGTCATAGGCAGATCCTTCTTTCCGGATCCCGCCTAACCCGTCATACAGTCCCATTACGCCTTCCATCACAGAGATATCTGCATTTACTGCAGACTCCATAAACAGTTCTGCCGTCATTTTCTCCCCGGTAAAAAACGTATCCAGATTTTTCGATGGTATTCCAAGTACCGTGCGGTGAAACATCGGATCGATATAATCTGGTCCACACTTAAATGCCTGTACTTTTTTCCCCTGTCTTTTTAATATTTCAAGCAGTGCACAGGTGATCGTAGTCTTTCCGCTTCCACTTCCTGTCGCGCCAATCAGTATTCTTGGTGTCCTCATGACTCCGTCCCTCCTGCAAAATAAAACGACAGGATAAACACCGGATTTTCCGCCTGCATCAGATGGTAACGTCCCGCCTTTTTCGCACGGCTGACTGACATCTGGATGATTTCTTCCTGTTCCACCGGAAACTCATTTAATATAGAAGAAACAGCCCCAACCGTCTCTAACGTAATTGCCGTCACTACCACACGCATACGCGGATTTTTCCGGTATAAATCCGTTAATATCTCCTTTAAACTGCCATTGCTTCCACCGATAAATGCATGAGTTGGAACCGGAAGCCCTGTAAGTGCCCCGGGTGCCTCCCCACAGATCACTTTTACATTGGCAAGTCCATACTTTGTGCAGTTCTTTTCGATCAGTGCGACAGCCTCCTGTTTTCGCTCAATGGCATAGACGGTAAGATTGTCTGACAGCCTTGCCATCTCGACCGCGATTGAGCCTGTCCCGCTTCCGATATCATAAACCACCGCGTCGGGTGTCAGGTGCATTTTACAGATTGCCGCCTCCCGGACTTCCTCCTTTGTCATCGGCACCTTATCCCGGCAAAATGCGTCATCCGGCAGACCATGCGTCAGGAATTTTGGATCAGAATTCTTTTTTTCTCCCGAAATCCTCTGATTCTGGATCAGACAGGTATAAAGTCCCTCGTCGGTAAGCTGCATACATTCTTCCGGAGACAATGTTTTTATCTGTTCCGCCGGATAGGACAGCGCATATCCGACCGTCACAGTCGTCTCTTTTAATCCACATTCGATCAGCCGCTTCCCGATTTCGCGGACATCCGAAACACCGGATGTAATAACAAACACTTTTTCTCTCATCCCTGCCTTTTTTATCAAACGCTCCATCTGGTCTGTCCCATGCAGGCTGACGATTTTAGCATCCTGCCAGCTGTTACCACTGCGCGCAGCCAGATAAGAAACCGAGGAAATCCCAGGACAGACGGACACCTCCGTGTTCTCCCTGCCCTGCAATGCCTGCATCATTTTTTCTGCGCCGCTGTAGAATCCGGTATCGCCGGAAAATAAAATGACTGCATGGAAAATGGCTTTCCCACTTTTTTCACCTGCATCATCAAGGCATGGAAGAATGTCTTTTGCCAGATAATACGGCAGTCGTTCCGCAGCTACATTCCATTGCGCCGGCACCGCATCCAGCAGTCTTTTTGCCACGAATAACAGATCTGCTCCTTTTCTACGCTCCGCCGCTTCCTCTGTGATCAGTTTTGTATTTCCCATGCCGATCCCGACAAGAGATACCTGCATCTGTTTTCTTCGAATGTGTTTACCGGTCAAACGTTCTATTTCCTGAAGAATTTCCTCTAGGTTTTCCTTTTGCTCCCCGTTCTCCGCCTCCGGGTTTTCGATCACAAATACTGATACCCCTGCCTTTTTCGCGGCACTGATCTTCTCTGAAAATCCACCGGACGCACCGCTCTCTTTTGTGACCATATAACGGATCTGATACTGATGGAGAAGTGCAAGGTTCATTTCCTCGGAAAACGGGCCCTGCATGGCAATGATCTGTCTCCCTAAAATGCCGTTTTTATGACAGATCTCTATGCTCTCTGTCCCTGGCAGGACACGGACAAACAGCCGCTCCCTCAATGTCTCATTTTCGCAGTAACAGTGCAGTTCCTTACTTCCCGTTGTAAGAAGAATATTTCCACTGGTCTGCTCTAACGCGCGGACACATTCCTGCTGTGACTTTACATAAATTACATCGCTGTCATCTCCAGCCGACTGCAGTGTCCGCCGCAGACGATAATACGGAAGTCCTGCCTGTGCGGACGCCTGCCTGATATTAGAAGAAACCACGACCGCATAGGGATGCGTTGCATCAACGATTGCAGCATAGTCTCCCTTTTGCATGAATTCTTTCATTTCTTCTTCCGTAAGTCTTCCGGTGTAAATATTCCGATACTGCCCCTCGGTCATGACCTCATGCCCATATCCCGTGGCGACACAGACATCCGCGCAGATCCCGGATGCATCTAAGATATCCGCTAACTGTCTGCCCTCTGTGGTGCCGGAAAAAATCAATATCCGTTTCATATATGATATCCTCTTTTAGTGACGAGATGTCCGTCTATGATCTTTGTTTCTGAATTACCGATAAACACGGTCGTAAACATGTTGACCTGACGATCCCGCAATTCTTTTAACGTGCAAAGTTCCATTTTTGACTCATCTCTTCCGATATTTTCCACATATCCGCACGGGCGTGTCTCCTCAACTGTCTCTAACAGAATATCACAGGCACGCATCAGATAGTCCGCACGTTTTCTGCTGGACGGGTTGTAGATCGCAATCGCAAAATCCCCATCCGCCGCCGCTCTTAAACGTTTTTCTATTTTTTCCCACGGCGTCAGTAAGTCACTTAAGCTGATTACGCAGAAATCATGGTTTAATGGTGCTCCAAGGCACGCAGCCCCGCTGAGTGCAGCGGTGACGCCCGGCACGACACTAAGTTCACAGTCCGGGTAACTTTCCCCGATCTCATACATCAAAGATGCCATTCCATAGACCCCCGCATCCCCACTGCAGATCAGGGATACTTTTTTCCCTTCCCTCGCCTTCTCAAAACAGAGGATGCAGCGCTCCCGCTCCTGCTTCATCGGTGTAGAAAGCTGCTCTTTTTCCGCAAATGCTTCGCCTAACAGTTTTAAATAAACCTGATAGCCGATGATCGTATCGCATGCCAGCAGTGTATCATACGCCTGCATCGTCATCATTGCTTCTTCTCCCGGTCCCATTCCCACAATATATATTTTATGTTTCATCAAATCTTACACTCCATTCCCGCTCAGCTATCGCAAGCGTCATTCCGTCTTTTGCCTTCTTTTTGAGCAGTAACCTGCCCTGTACTAACATTTTTTTCTGATTTTCCCTGCTGTCACAATTTTGCTGCATATACGATTTTTCTTTTCCCTCACTGCCACATCCAGGCTGCTTTATTTTCTCTTTATCTTCTTTCCTGCATGCTGCAAGCGCTGCGCGTTCACACACATTGTCCACGCCGACTGTCTGTGACACAAATGCCGAACCGCTGAAGGTTCCCGGCACTTCTTTTAAGACTTCTTTCGGATACGTCAGAAAGTCCAGCCCATATTTTTTTACAAATTCTAAAAATCCCGGTTCTTCTTTTTTCAGATCGATCGTGGCAAGCGCTGTAACTGCCTGTATGGATATCTGTTCCTGTTCTAATGTCTCTAAGACAAACTGCCCGATCTCCTCACAGGATTTTCCCTTTTTACAGCCCATGCCAAGGATGATGGTGCGGGGGATCAGCCAGAGCGGATCTGTATGCGTTTTAACATCCACCTGTTCATCTATAACCTGACTCTTTGGAATATTTTTTACCGGATACCTTGCAGAAATCACAACATCCGGCATAGATATATGGTCCTGTTCTTTTTTCACCGACCACTTTTGTGGCGGATTTTCTTCACATGTTGTTATGTCAGATATCAGTACCGATTTTGGTATCTCTCCTTCCACCCGCCCGCCTGTCATTATCATAATCTTCTTTCCATCGAGAATTTTCGACGAAATTCCTGCAATTTCCTCTTTATTCTGTATGAAAAGTCCATTTTCTTTCGCAAAAACATCCACGGCAAACGCATGATTGACATCGGTTGCCGTTGTTATGACAGGCACTGCACCGATCCGTTTTGCAAGCAGTCCTGCAAGTTCATTTGCTCCGCCATAATGTCCGGACAAAACCGGGATAACAAACTGTCCCGCCTCGTCCACCACCAGAACCGGGATGTCTGTCAGTTTATCACGCAGAGAAGGTGCCATGGCGCGCACCGCGATTCCGCATGCGCCGATCCAGATGACTGCTGTCTTTTTCCCATTTCTGTTTTGTTCGAAACGCGCGCGCATCCAGTCGTAGATGCTTTCTTTGACATAAACCGGATTTTTGCCATTGGCACGATTGTGTTCCCGGATCCACTCAGTCTGTATCTCTGCATCTGATATTTCCTGATATCTGCCATACTTTGTATACAGACACACTTCGTACCCTTTCCCACACGAATACAGACATTCCCGTATCTTTGCCGAGAGTTCTATCCCGCGCCTGGTAAAACTCATGATATCGATCTGCATGTGTTACTCCTTCTTTTTACGGAATTCCGTTTCAAAATCCGGCGCATACAGTTTTGAGCGCGCGCAGCGTTTATTTGCAAGAACATTTCCCACCAGAACCAGTGCTGTTTTCGTAATATTATGTTTCTTTGCAACCAACGGCAGTGTTTCCACTGTACACAGGTATGCTTCTTCTTCCGGCCAGCTCGCCTTATACACTAACGCTGCCGGGGTGTCTTTCGTATACCCACCTGCCACAAGACGTCTGGAAAGTTCCTCTAACATACCGGTACTTAAGTAGATCGCCATGGATGCCTGATGTGCTGCAAAACTCTCGATACTCTCTTTTTCCGGCACCGATGTTTTTCCTGCCATGCGGGTAATAATAAGGCTCTGTGAGACCTCCGGCAGTGTATATTCGATCTGCAGAGATGCAGCTGCACCAAAGCAGGCGGAAACTCCTGGACAGCTCTCATAAGAAATTCCAAGTTCATCGAGACAGTCCATCTGCTCCCTGACTGCGCCGTAAAGACTTGGCTCCCCGGTATGCAGGCGCACTACCATCTTGCTCTCCGACTCTGCCTTTCTCATCACTTCGATCACTTCCTCTAACGTCATCGTGGCACTATTATATATCTCACATGCCTCTTTGGTATAGGAAAGCAGCTCCGGATTTACCAGTGATCCTGCATAGATCACCACATCCGCCTTTTCTAACAGTTTCATTCCACGCACCGTGATCAGATCCGCCGCCCCACAGCCGGCACCTGCAAAATAAATCATCTTTTCTCCTCCTTCAGTCTCGCAAGCAGCTCTGCCGCCCCTGCACTCTCTCCAAGTCCTCCGTGCTCGTTGGAATACAAAATACACGCGACCGCAATTTTCCCTGCGGCTCTTTTATTCAGGTAAAACATTATCTTTTGCATGATCAGTTCCATCGTCTTTTCGCACAATCCGGCTTTTTTCAACACATTAACCGCTTCTTCCGTTGTCACGCAGGAAAGGATCTGACGTGCCGTATCTGCATCGGCACCCGCTGACAGAGCAGATGACGTGATCAGTTCCATCCGGCAGTCCCCTTCCCGCGAGTGTGTGTTCATGATGCCGCCGGCGACTTTTATCAGCTTGCCGATATGACCGGTCAGAAGCATGGCTTCAAATCCATTTTCCACCGCCATATCGATCGTATCTCCGATAAAATTACTGCATTTTACACTCTTATCGAGATCATAACCATAAGTCCGTTTCATATAATCCAGTCCGTAATTTCCCGGTGAGACTGCCACAATGGAATACCCCATGGCACGCTTCTGATTTAACTCTACCCGGATTGTTTCAAGCAGTGCCCTGCTGCTCATCGGCTCCACAATACCGCTCGTCCCAAGGATGGAGATTCCGCCTGTGATGCCAAGTCTCGGATTAAACGTCTGTGCCGCAAGCGTCTCCCCCTCCGGCACGGAAATTTCCACCAGAAGATCTGCCGTTTCATCCGTGAGCGCACAGACTTCCCGCACCTCTTTTTCGATCATCTCACGCGGCACATGATTGATGGCTGCATTTCCGACCGGCTGGTCTAATCCCGGTTTTGTAACACGTCCGACACCATATCCCCCGTCGATCACGATTCTCTGTAAATGCGCGAACTGCCCTTTTTGCTGCATGCTGCCATCCATCGTACTCTTTTGCCGATGCACGGACGGTTCTTTTTGCTGTATGCCGCCGTCAATCCTTGAAACCGCTGCCACGATATGTGCGCCCGTCGTAATGTCAGGATCATCTCCGCCATCTTTAATCACGGCACAGCTCACTGCAGTTTCACTTCGCCGGATATCTGTGATTTCAGCATGATACCGAATCCCTTTTGGCGTCTCGATCTCTATCTCATTTTTTATTTTTCCGGTGATCAGCATATATGCCGCCGCTTTTGCCGCCGCTGCCGCACAGCTTCCGGTCGTAAATCCGTAACGCATAGGTATCTCCATTTCCATTTGTAAATATCAATCCACCTTTTTCGCTGCATCCTCCCGCCGCACTTCATACAAAAGTGCATTACAGATCGCAGCAGCCACATTGCTGCCTCCTTTTCTTCCCCGGTTCACGATACATGGCACATCGGTGTGCAGGATCATTTCCTTTGCCACCTCCACATTGACAAATCCGACCGGAACTCCGATGATAAATGCAGGACGGTAAATTCCATCACAAATCAGCTCATACAAACGGATCAGTGCCGTTGGTGCGTTGCCGATGGCAAATATGACCGGCTTGTCCAGTTTTGCCGCATGTTCCATGGAAACGACCGCCCTTGTCACCTTGCGTTCTTTTGCCTCTCCTGCAACCTCCTCGTCCGCCATAAAACAATGCGCCATTCCACCATGTGCCTCAAGCACTTTTTTGTTGACACCGGAGAGCGCCATATTTGTGTCTGTCACGATGTCCGCTCCTGTGCGGATCAGGTGTTTTGCAATCTCCACTGCATTCTCCGAAAAAGTAAGTGTATCTGCATATCCGAAATCCGCACTCGTGTGGATCACTCTTTTTGTCACCGGCTCCTGCTCTTTCGGGATCACAATACCGCGTTCTTCCAGTTCTTTTGTAATAATTGCAAAACTGCGCCCCTCGATCTCTCCCGGCAGCACAAATTCTACTGCCTGCGCATTTCCATGGATCTCTCTCAGCACCTCTGCAAATATCCGGTTCTGTTCTTCCGATTTTACCGCGATCCGGTAATAACCGCTCTGGAGTCCCCGGAAATTACTACAGTCACGAATCAAAATACCGCGCTGTAAAAAAAGCTCATACAGCTTTTTTTCACTGTAAAACAACAGATAATCTGCATCTGAATCATACACAATGCATCCTGCCGCCTTTAATTCTTCACGCAAAAACAGCCTTTGCGTCTGTATACAGGACACAGCGCGTGCAACATATCCCTGCTCTTTGATTGCAGCGACTCCTGCCCTTTGGGCGAATACCGAAAGATTCCACTCCGGCAGCTGCAATCTGATCTTTTCCGCCAGAGTCTGTTCACAGACCAGATAACCAAGCCGCACCCCCGGAATCGCATATAATTTGGTAAATGCACGCACCACGACCACATTCGGAAATTCTTCTAAATGACTTAAAAAGGAATATTTCTGTTCTTTTCCGGTCAGTTCCATAAAACACTCATCCAGCACCAGTGTAATGTCACATTGTCTGCATTTTTCTGCAATTTCTAAAATCAGTTCCGGCTCGACCAGATTTCCGACCGGATTATTTGGATTTGCCAGAAATACCAGAGAAATGCTCTCGTCTAACGCATCAAGAATCCGTTCGGTCAGGCAGAATTTTTCCTCTTTTTTCATCTCATAAAAAATAACTTCACAGTCCATGGTCTTTGCCGCCTCTTCATATCCTAAAAAGGACGGCACCGGGATTAGTATTTTCGATGGTTTTACTGCGTGTAAAACGGCATGGAACAATTCTGATGCACCATTTCCAAACACAAGCTTTTTCTCTGATATCCGCAGCTGTTCTGCAACTGCATTTGCAAGTTCCTGTGCATGGATATCCGGGTAATGTTCCGCCTCCTCCACCGCCTGATGAAGTGCTTCCCTTACCGAGTCCGGCATTCCAAGCGGATTGGTGTTCACCGAAAAATCCAGTCTTATCTGATTGCGGTATATATCTCCTCCGTGGTACTGCATTCCTTTATTTCTCTCTTTCTGTAGTCTGTTCTTTTATTTTCGGACATTGAAACAAAACGAAACCACGCTTTGTGTGATTTGTCGTTCCAAAAATATAGATATATCTTTCGTATTCAGAGTATAACACAAAGTGCCATCTGTACACAATTTTTTGTGTTACAGACGGCACTTTGTAATCTATTCTTTTAATTCTCCTGATTTACAAAACTTTCTAAAAGAATGGGCGAATAAACAGAATACTATAAATAAGTTAAAATATGAAGCTGATCACACGCCAGATGAAAAGGTAAGACTTTATCTATTAAAGCGAATTAATGATCTTGAAACAGAACTTGAAACCTTTACAATATAAAAAGGCTTCACCCTTATATTAAGAGCGAAACCTTTACCAAGTTTATATTTTACAGTTCTCTTCATTTCTATTTTATTATGTATTTCCAACACTACAGATGTTTTAACCTTGCACCAAATACACATATATTTTTTCTTTATCTTTATGTATTTTAATAAATAATAATGGTCTTGACCAATTTTTGTCTCCCATCGAATTATTTATTTCTTCAACCACTTCTTTTGCCGTATTTTTACCACTTATTTCTATAACCTTACTATTGGCTCCCCCCATATATTCTCTTTCTCCATATGGCGAATACGAACACATTGCATTTTCAAATGGCGTATAGCGAAACAAATTTACTCTTTTTCTATCTGATATCTCTCCTTTATACCATTTATCTGCTGTAAAAAGTAAAAATTCTAACTGGTCGTTCGGCATAGAATAAAACGATGAATTTTTGTCTGTATTCCTGGTTTCCTCTGTTTTCAACAATTCAAAGACCTCATTTGTAAGCTTCTCATCATAAGTACCCTTTTTATCAATGTATTTTCCATAACTATTAATTGTTATCACAGCTTTCGTGAAGCCATCCTTGGAAATTCCTGTAACTTCCGTTGTTCCGCTATCCTCCACAATATAATGTGTGTATGATCCATCTGGTGTAGTCTTTTTCTGAACCAAATCAGTTCTATTCCACGTCCAATCCAAAGAAACTCCTAAAAAGTTTTCCGTATTTACGAGTTCATCCATATTTTTCGCTGATTCATCATAATCAAATCCCGTTCCTTCTTCGCGTGAAATATTGGTTTTATACAAGCTATAACTTACTACATTGCAAGAATATGTCTTTCCTTTATAAGTTGCTGTTACAATAGCTTTTCCACCTTTTAAATTATTATATATTACAGCACTATTTCCTTCAGGATATATACGCACTATTTTTTCATCTGACGTATTCCATATAACATCATCACAATCTGCATTATTCAATGTTAAATACGTTCCATCATCCCCATCACCAAATTTCCAAGTAATAGATGTAGTGCTTAATTTTGGTGTTTTTGTCTCAATGCTGTCATTATTATCAGGCTTTTTATCTTCTGTACTCTCAGTATTTTGTGCATCATCTTTATGCGGCTTCTTTGCAGCTGTAACCCTTATGTTACATTTTAATACAGATCCGTTTACTTTTGCAATGACTGTCGTATTTCCCTGTTTCTTTCCAGTAATCTTACCGTTTTTTACTGTAACAACATTTCTATTCGAAGACGTCCAAACCACTTTCCTGCTTGTACCTTTTACTTTCAATATATACGATTTTCCACTCTCGATAGTGACTTTCTTCTTGCTGAGCTCCGGTTTTTCCACTTTAACATTACATTTCAAGATAGTACCATTTATTTTTGCCTGAATAACCGTTTTACCTGTTTTCTTTCCAGTAACTTTACCATTTTTTACAGTCGCTACCTTTTTATTCAAGGAACTCCATTTTACTTTCCCTTTCATGCCTTTTATTTTAAGATTTACAGTTTTTCCAACATTAACTATAATTTCATTTTGGTTTAAGTATGCTTTCGCAACAGTAATTTTATATATATATGTATTTCCTTTGTCCTTTATCGTAATTTTAGCTTTTCCAATCGATTTTCCTATGATTTTTCCATTCTTTATTACAGCAATCTTTTTGTTGCTAGTCTTAAATGTTGCCTTTCCGCTAAAAGTCTGCTCAATGGCATATGTTTTTCCTTTCCCTATTGTAATATCCTTTGTTACAGTTTTTGCTTCTACGCTTACATTTCCGATCATACAAACAAAAAATGTGCATATCACTGTCATAAGAATCCATATAATGCAACTTTTCTTTTTCTCTAATTTAATCATAATCCTTTTCTCCTCATTATAAATATAAAATCTCCTCACGGTGAGTAACCTTTCTGTAGCCTTCATATTCAACTACATCAATTATAACATGCTGGGTACGAAGTTTTGAATAAATATTTCATAACTTTTCTCACTTTTGGAAATTAAATCTAAAAAGCAAACAGCCAGCTACAAACTGCTTGATTCATAACTGTCCTAGCGCGTTGCTTTCTTTCTTATTTGTTTTTTAATATACATACTTGTCATTTCTTTTATCATAAGCCTTAACTTTCCTGCAAATCATTTTTTCAATTTTCTTCTTTCGAGTTGTATATCTATCTATATTAGAATTTTTAGCCCAAAAAATAACAGCCACATATAATCCATAGCAAATTACAGCCCTTAATATTTCAAAACAATCTATTCTTCTAATATTTGATGTAAGAGATGAAATAAATCCATTATCCATTCCATATTGCAAAAAACTATTTATGATTATAAACAAATACATATTACCTACCATAAGGAACAAAAAT
>ENA-UOJC01002744-UOJC01002744.1-human-gut-metagenome-genome-assembly--contig:-C104-NODE-2744-length-18181-cov-38.233146_pt1 | contig 18181 bp, 25 predicted proteins | sample MGYA00242339_ERZ723886 | MGnify/ENA metagenome assembly ERZ723886 | reverse complement strand
GGAGATTCAGCCTAATTTTTTGTACTGTCAAAAAGTTTTAGCGGACAGTAATATTATTTTATACAATAAGTCCGGTACTGCTCCGGACTCATTCCGTTTAACCGCAGTTTGATTCGTTCGTGGTTGTAGTAATATATATACTTTCGGAGTTCCTTCTGGAACTCGTCCATACTATTCCACTGACGCGAATATAGCAATTCTGTTTTCATTATTCTAAAGAAGTTCTCCATCATAGCGTTGTCGAGACAGTTACCCTTTCTGGACATGCTTTGCTCTATGCCATTCTTTTTCAGTGTATTTTGATACTTAACATGCTGATAATGCCATCATTGATCTGTAGTCATCGTGACCGGTGACGCACAAGGCATTGGCAAATGTATTGCAGAAGAGTTCAGAAAGCAAGGGGCTCTGGTAGAAGTAATCGACAAGCAAGAAGGACTGGATCATTTTGTTGGCGACCTCACGAACAAGTATGCTATTGAGGAGTTCACGAAACTGGTAATCGAAAAATACGGCAAGGTTGATTTCATCGTGAACAATGCCCTACCCCTGATGAAAGGCATTGACGAATGCTCATACGAAGAATTTGAGTATGCGCTCAAAGTGGGTGTAACTGCGCCATTCTACATGGTGAAACTCCTGAAGAATCATCTTGCAGAAGGAGCTTCCATCGTCAATATTTCATCTTCTCGAGACCGCATGAGTCAGCCTCAGACAGAAAGCTACACGGCAGCGAAGGGCGGTATTGCAGCACTCACACATGCCCTTGCCGTCAGTCTTGCAGGCAAGGCTCGTGTCAATTCCATCTCTCCTAGATGGATAGATACGGACTATAAAGTGTATGAGGGGCCAGATGCCTATCAGCAACCGGCAGGCAGAGTCGGCAATCCTCTCGACATCGCCAACATGGTACTTTTCCTCTGTTCCGAAAAGGCTGGTTTCATCACTGGCGAGAACATCTGCATAGATGGTGGAATGACCAGACAGATGATTTACCATGGTGATTGCGGATGGAAACTGGAATAACGAACATCATTCTACTCGGAATTGAACATTTCTCCTTAAACTTTCAGGCACGATTTGTGTCTAATTCTTAAATGATGGCGTTTAAGCACCCATCGCTTTTTAGGTATTATAAAATTTTAATTTGTAGATTATGAAAAGAATTTTTCGAATATTGATGATTGCCATTTGCTGCATGGTTTCATGCAATATGGTGGCGAATGCGGGCAACGACAAGTCCATCACTGTAAATGCACTTCCTGCCAAGGCCCAGACCTTGCTCAATAATCATTTCAATGGTCAGAAGGTGATGCTTGCAACGATTGAATCGGGAGTTGTCAGCAGAAGCTATGATGTGGTTCTGCAGAATGGCACGAAGCTGGAGTTCGACAAAAAAGGAAATCTTACAGAGATAGACTGCAAGCAGGGAATCGTGCCAGCTCTGTTGATTCCGCAAGCCATCAAGAACTACTTGAAGGATAATTATGCAGGACAATCGGTGAAAAAGATTGAAATGAACAAGAATGAATACGAGGTGGAACTGACAAACGGATTGGATTTGACCTTCAACAAGCATTTCCAATTAATAGATATTGACTGATCTGCATTTTGTAAATAGATTTTCCTACATAGGGTGAAAACAACAGATAAAATTTCAATGAGGTTATTATTGTAAAAGCTTCGACTATCCACCCGTTACTAATCGGCCCGACTCGGGGCTAATAGAGCCAACTCGACGACGAGTTGTTCCAAGTAGGACTTAATCGCATATCACTTTGAAATGTACCACCTGCAGCGGAATGAAATGTACCGCCTGGGTGACAATGCTCCGAAATCATACGTGGTTCACCGGAGGCTTACGTCTAGATGACGTCCGTCATCTTCTTGATAATCGAACATAACCGTATTGTACTCATTTTCGGGAAACTCTCTGATGCACAGATAAGACCAGGATTTTCCTATTACAAAATAGTCAGGAATGTATGTCTCGCCGACATGAAGTTCATCGCAGCTTTTCTGCCGCCATGGATCAATGTTTTTCGTACAAATTGCCTTGACAGATGGAATCGGCGCACAATTTATAGATTCCTCAGATGCCATATCTATATTGGATAACGAGTAGTTCGCTATAACTCAAGGCTTTGAATCGGTATGTCGCAGAACTTGCAGATGTCCTCGTAGGCGAGGAGTTCAGAGGGTTCGATGACGCCATCGGCAAGGATCATGTTCTTCATCAAGGCGGTGTAGTTTTCCTTCTGCTCCTCTGTCATACCCTTGAGGATGGAGAGGCTGAGAAGGGTGCTGAAGTCCCTTACTTTGAAGTGATCTTCCGGGCTAAGGTTCAATTCTTTCTTGACTTTCTCAAAATACAGAGTCTCTCGTTCATCGATTTTTTCGTCGATGCTTATTATGTCCAGGAGCAATCTGACGATCGCCATTTTCTGATTGTACTTGTATTCCATATCAATTGTCTTTTGTTATTCTATTATTACTACGCCTGGAAGACCCTCAAGACTCTTGTCCAGCGACTGCCGCAGGGTTCGCCGGAGAAATCTTTACAATAGGGGTTTCCCCCGTGTACAGTAGAGCGTCCAGTTGCCATGTTATTGCAATTCCAGAACTCGTTGTATTTCGTGTTCGTCTTGTTATTCAGCAAGTTGAATTCGGGGTCGTCTTGCTCCATTAACCGAACGAAAGTGTCGATTTTGTGTGTGCGTATATCATCAATGTGCGGGCTGATGCATACGCAATACTGCTGAGAACGGGGAAGAGATTTCACAAGGCTGGCCAGATGCTCTACGGAATAGCTCTCCATATCGAGAACATTGGAGAACAGGTGTACCGTTGTCTCGGGTTCTACGAGATGAATATCGCCTGGTGTCAGCTCGTCAAATTCCTTGCAGATGGTTTGGAGCGGCACATCTGGCGCATATCTCTTGCAATGGAGTGCGGCCCTTCTAAGCGCGATTTCCGACGGCTCAATGAGTATGATCTGCTTGATATTGGCCGTGCCATACTTATCCATAAACACCATTGAAGCGAGACCTTGTCCACAACCCCAGTCAATCAACGATACCGGCTTGTCAAATTCCTGTGGGAAGGGGTGGGTAAGTGCCGACTCAACCTTTGCCTGATGCATGTTTCCGTAGTTGCGCATGTAGTCAAACAAACCGTCCTCGGTTTGAATCTGTTGGACACCACGTCCGGAAATCCCATTGCCGGACGCCCGATCGTCGGATAGCCTCTTGATACTACGGAAATTACAAGGAACTCTTTGAATATCTCTTGAATAGTCCGTGTCTTCTTCTATGATGAACTCATCGGCAGGAGCTGGTCTTGCCCTGACTACAGATTCCTGGATAATAGCATCAATGATGGCTTGAATCTGGTCTTGTGCTTTTTCCGGGTCTGAAGCATCGACATTATCCAAGCCTTGAATATCATTAAGGAAAGGATACTCCGTACTCCGAATCGATGTGTCAATTCTCAGCTTTAGCTCACCAGCATATTCCGCAGATAATTGATCGAGCGCCGCCGAATAATAGCTCAAGAAAGTGATAAGGCACTTTTTGTTATTATCTTCTTCTGTGTCAATTGCTTCTTGGAGTAGGGAACAGACTTGCGCGTACTTCTTGATGATGTCATCTGCAGTATGCGGACGGGGGAAGATATAGCTAACACCGGCCGATAAGCGCTTATTGAGATGAATCTGCTCACTATGCGTGTTGATGATACGAACAAGGTGTGGAATGGCTGACTGCAAATTCAGTCTCTCCGCAAAATCCAAGCATATCAAAACGAAAGCACGATTCTCTTGATTCTCAAAATCGAGCTTTGAGATAATGGAATGCTTGAACATAATTAATTCGCTTATCTCGTCTCTTTCTGTGCATAATGTCTTCCAACCGGAATTGTATAGTTCATACAAATCTAACATGCTCTCCGAAATGCATGTAGAGAGTGCTTCAGCGTCGTCGATGCTGAGCAGTCTGTCAATAACCTCGCTCATTCTAATCAAACAGGGTGGGGTTCCCTCCATTATTAGAGGCTGTCTTTGAGACGAGGTCTTGTGCAGGCGCTTGAGTCTCGGTTACCTCATTGTTGTGTTTATCTCCCAGTACTTTGTTTGTCGCTTTTTTAGAAGGTTTCGGAGTAGCTTTCGATTTGGCGGAACCTGTTTTCGCCTTAGTTGTTCGGCCGAACTTCTTGCTCGATGAATAACCATTAACAACAATGGATGTTTCTCCTAATGGCATATCTTCATCCGGCGAATCGTTTGGTTCTCCAGCAATAGACCCTGTTCCGTACTTTATTTCCGGCTCTTGTGATAGTCCGGCTCTTTCTTTGACCTTCGTGGGATACTGGCAAGCGGTCGTTTTCAGTGATGCTATCTCTTTGACCAGGCTTTCATTCTGCTTCTGCAAATCTGATATTATTCCATCCTGAGAAGCTATTTGCCCTTTCAGAGACTCAATGATAGTATATGCTTCTGCGATCTTAGTCTCATTGGCGTCTTCAATCTCCTCTTTGGTATCATTTGCAACCCTATTGCGAATCTGTTCAACAAGTGAACCTATAGGGGTGGTTATGAAATCAAAAGTCTTAATCTCCGCCAGAAAGCCAAGCAAGTATTCTTTGGAAAAAACCGTCGGTTTTTTTTTACCAATGAAGGCGGTATCCAAGACCATATAATCTGTTTTTCTCTTCGGGCGCTGATTCTTCCTGGGGCACCACGCATCAATGTAAGGGAATTGAGACGATGTGGTATTGCCATAAAAAGCAAACTGATATACGCTCTCAATCGTATAGTAGTCTAATTGGCTTTCCAGAAGATACTTAACATTCTGTCTTCCTATCTCCTGAGTTCCATAACAATTGCTGAAGACGGAATAGCCACGATTATACCCATAATAGAGCGCGATACCTTCTGCTTTACCATCCTTGAGCTCTTCGAAATTGTTGGAAATGAGACCATCAATCTTCTTTGTCGCAGCTTCACCTCCGACGCCATAAGACTGGAGAATGGCAAAAGCATATGTAATGCCGCTCAGCTTATCATAATTGATTGCTTTGGTGTAAGAACGTTCTATTCTTTGATTATTCTCTGCGGCAATTTGATCGAGATCTTCTTTTGTAATCTTTTTTTCAAGGTAAGGGATGAACTTCACGAAGTTGCCAGACCTGGAGAAGAGGCCAAAGAATTTCTCATTTATCTGACGCCCCTGCTTCTCCAAATCATTCCTTACTAATGCGTTAAAGAACGACAGAGTGCTGGCATAATTCTCAGAATAGTTCATATAGGGTTCCTTGGCCGTCTTCATCAAAGCTAAAGCACCAAGGATTCTATCGAATATTACGAGTTGTTCGGAATAATCCTTGTCGACAGGTTTATCAGTGACGTTGACCACATCAATTACAGCATCGGAGAATCTAGCTACCTTTGCTAAAGAATGAGGGATGAAGGCCGCACTCATGTTAATATTCGACAACGTCTGCTCCAATTGTCTTTGGGCTCGGAAATGGATTGCCTTAACACGTGAAATCGGAAGAGGGGTAGGGAATAAAAAGAACTCCCTTCCACAAGGGACAAGACTCCTCTCCTCATCTTTGGTTAAGACAAGTTCGATGCAACAATCGGTGTCGTTGGTGCCAAGTTCGGATGAAAGGAGTAGAGCGTTCCTAAATCTGTCCTGTAAATCCTGCGGTTTGTTCTCAAAATATTTCGCAGGCTTGACGCAGGCACATACGAAATAATGAGCCAGCGAAGTCGAGTTTATGGGAAGATAGTATGTCATGACTTACGTTTAAATTCTTGATATATCTACAACTCCGTTTAATGAAGGAAGATTGTTGTTGCTGAAGAGGAACAGATTGCTTCTGGCACGAGTGCAACCTACGTAGAAGTCCTGCCAATCAACATTGTAACTTCCTACTATTGAGGCCATCTTATTGAAATCCGGAATGATTACCGTATCAAATTCCAACCCTTTGGCTGATTTGAATGTCGTGATATGCACATTCTTTAACGGAGGACAGCCATTAGGGAATATATTCGAATCTTCATAATAGTATGAGAAATCATCTACATCGTCTTCCAGGGCAGACGCGTATTTTTGAACGCTACTTTTCCAAGGCAAAAGAATGGCGATGTTTTCCATATCATTTCGAAGGTCCTCAATAATTTGGAGTATTGCACCGATTTCATCGTCTGGAGTATCTTCTCGTGATCCCCAATTGCCGATAAGCAAAGAAGGCCTGTCACCATGGCGATCGATGTTGTTTATCATATAGTACGAGATGGCTGCTAGCGGGAACGCCTGTCTCGCGAATTGCATAATTTCCTGGGTGCAGCGAAAATTCTTATCAAGAACATAGGATACATTGTCAGGGAATATCTCTTCTAACTCTTCCTGTGTCGTTGAATGACCAGGGTAAAGAATCTGTGAGTCGTCCGCACCATATGAAACCGGTGAACAGATTTCCGCGAAATAATCAGATTCAAGATCTTGCGCTTCATCAATAATCACCTCAAAGAATCTACGATTCTGTGTTGTGGACCTATTTCTCAAAGAATCTGTGAGTCGTCCGCACCATATGAAACCGGTGAACAGATTTCCGCGAAATAATCAGATTCAAGATCTTGCGCTTCATCAATAATCACCTCAAAGAATCTACGATTCTGTGTTGTGGACCTATTTCTCAATGACGTCCCTACAAACTGCGCCGCAGCGGCGTTATTGACACGGCAGCAAGCCTCCAGATAGCGTTTAAGGGTCGTGGTATATGTCAAGAGAAGACTGCGGTTGCCTTGGCGATAGTTTGAGATGTGTCGCCACATCGAGACAACAGACTTACCGGTACCCGGTCCTCCGGATAGTGCAATCTGTTCGGTCTCATTGAGGGCGGCTTGCTGGGCTGTCGTCAAAGCCGTGATGGGTGGTAGGTTGAAATAGTATCCTGGCATATTATCAGTGTTATATTCCTATGATGGTTTCTGAATAAGGATTGTCTCGATGCCTCTTCAGATTGTCTATTGCGCTCTGTTTACTGGTGTTGGCATAGCAGTATTCGCACTGATGAGCACATGTATTATACTCTCCGATGTCCTTGCTCGCTATGCAGCCACAGAACGCTCTTTGTCCATTGTCTTTGTTATTCTTCGTCTTAATAGCATATTGGCCGTTAGGAAGGCTGATGGCGTTGCCCGGGACACCAAACAGTCCGCCTTCTACTATCTGAACGCCCAAAAACTTCATCAGTTTGGCGTCATAGTACGCACGGCGGATAATAAGGTCATCGTCGATACACTTATTGTGGGCGACGTGATACTTCTCCAGATCAATCTTTTCTCCGCAGGTTGCAAGGGTATAACCCCATTTTTCATTCAGCTTGGCCAACTCTTGTGCAAACACATCCATCTCGGAAAGAGTCCATTCGTGATAGCGAATATTGCTCTTCTCGAGGTTTGCTTTCACGCGACGATACGAAGCGATGTCGGCATAACTGAATACCAGCTTCTCGGTGTGTCCTTTAAGCTGGTCTCCAATGTTTTCGACTCTTCGAAGAAGATCATCAGGGTGAATCTCATCCGTAAGAATCATCGGATCAAAACGCCAAATAACGGAACCGAGACCAAGTCGGTCCACAAGCATTTTAAAAGTGTCAATTCGGTATTGGAGCGGGGGGACGCCACGTTCAAGACCATTCTGCTCGTAGTCATTGAGAGAATACTGAATGTATGTTCCAATCTTTCTCTCTTCAAGATAACCCAGATATGAAAGGAGAGGGCGAGGATTCTTCGACCAGAAGACGATGAAGTGAGTGTTGCCGTATGAGACAAAACTCTTGACGCCATTGAAAGGATTAGTCCAGGCCGAGTAACCTATCTCCATGCGCTTGAAGAACCAATCCGCATAGAAGGCCGGAATATCCGTACTTCTACTGGCAGAAACAATGACGGGAGCCTGAGCACACACTAACTCATTGTTTTCTTCTCTTCGTATCTGAACTTTTTCCCAATTCATATGGATGTTTCAAACTATAAATTAAAATTTTAGTTTCTACAAATTTACTATTTTTCTCTCTTGTGTGGAAAATTATTCCTATTATTTACAATCGTGAGTTTAACATATTTTTGTATAATTAACTCTCAAGTTGTCATGCCATATTCCTTTGCCTTTTTTGTTTGCGGCAAAGTTCGGCGATTCGACAGGATAGTATCCTCTGATTCCTACAATCATTTTGCAATTTACCTCATCATTTTAATAACATCTTCCGGCAACATCGCATTCCCGGCATCATCTTTCGGAGCATTCTTAAGAAACAGCATAGGAACAATAGTGTAGCTCTTGGCAAACGGCAGCAAATTAGCTTTACGGAGAAGTTCGGCTGTCAATTGTTTCCCATTCTCCCCTGTTGTCCACTTGCATTCGCCAACAAGCAGATATTTTTTGTCAAGCGATTCGGCCATAACATCGAACTCGACCTGTTCCGGCTTCTTATTCTCATTGAGAATAGAACCCCACCAACGTTTTGCCTTACCGTAAACAATTCCATTGACCATATTTCCCGTTACAGCATCCCTGCATAGTTTTTCCCAATGAATACTCACATACTCCGAGAAATGGGCTGTCAGTGCCTGTTCCAATGGTAAGCGACGGCCAAGCTCGATAAACGAGCGATTAGGAACGACAAACTGATAGTAGAATGCCATAAAAGGGTCTGCAATCTTATATAGGCTCTTTTTTGCATTCTTTTCGTCAATTCCGAAAGGAACATCTTTCTCTAAAAATCCGAGGTCTATAAGTTTCTTCAACGGACGCGACAGATTGGTTGCCGGCTCATTGCATCGTGCGGCAATTTCGGAAAGCCGGTTTGCGCCAGTCCCAATATAAGACATGATCGTTGAAGTCTTGACAATATCCTTGACATCATCCTGAAATAGTTTTATCGGCTCTTCATAAAGAGTTCCATTTACCGAAAGGATATTGCGCCACAGGGCGTCATCAAGCGAACTTCTGTTTTCCCTCAGTTCCCAATAACGCGGCACACCGCCCCATACGGCATACTCTTCAATGGCATTCATCGCATTAAGATGCAAAGCCTTTTGAATATACGGCAAGTGTATCGGCGTAAGTCTCATAATCTCATCAGCACGCCCATATAGAGGTGCGGTAGAATCAAGGAACAACCCATACATCATATTTTGTGATGAACCGCAAAGCACAAGGTTATACTTCAACAGCTTCTCATCAACAAGTTTCTGCAATACAGACGGCAACTCTGGCGATTGCTCTACAAGATACGGAAATTCATCCAAGCATAAAGTAAAACGTTTGTCTGTCCGATAATTGACCGCACGAAATATAGATTCCCAATCCGGATATGTCAGCTTGTCGAAATCCGGGAAGATTTGTGCTATTACTTTTGCAAGCAATACTCTCTGATGCTGCTCTTCAGAACGGTCTGCAAGGAAGTAAACATCATTTTCTGACAACATCCTTTTAATGAGCGTTGACTTACCCAGCCGTCTGCGACCGTACATCACGACTAACGAGGACTTCTCTCTTGCAAGTGCATCCTTTAATCGTGCAGTTTCATCTATTCTGTCAACGAATTTCATATACCCTATTTATTATGTGATGCAAACATAATGTTTTTGCTGCATAATACAAAATTATGAACTATGTTTTTTATTCCAACAGAACAAATCGCCACTTTTGTATAGCCGATATGAATCGAGAGGTACAATTCCTCCTGTACAATATGCCGGCAGACAGCGGCAAAGTGCAGGCCGTCATAAAAGATGAAACGATATGGTGTACCCTGATTACGGAATATGTTACCTCAAATACTTTCATCTGAGACGGACTCTGACATATTCAAAAAAGATTGCTTTACTTTGCATCGGGAAAATGATAAGGTTGGTGATTCTGAAGGATTGCCTAAGAAACTAAATAAAGGAATTTGATATGTACTTGGAAAAAATCAACGGCCCGGCCGACATCAAGAAGTTGAGCGTCGAACAGCTCAACGTCCTTGCTGATGAGACCAGGCACTATCTGATCGAAAAGGTCAGCAATCACGGCGGCCACGTCGGCCCGAACCTCGGAATGGTGGAAGCCACTGTGGCTCTGCACTATGTGTTCAACTCCCCTGTCGACAAGATCGTCTTCGATGTCTCACATCAGAGCTACGCGCATAAGATCCTGACTGGCAGGAAGCAGGCGTTTATGGATCCGGCCCACTACAATGACGTGACCGGTTTCAGCGAGCCGTCCGAAAGCGAGCACGATCATTTTGTCATCGGCCATACATCGACCTCGATCAGCCTTGCCTGCGGACTCGTCAAAGGACGTGACCTGGCCGGAGGAAAGGAGAATGTCATTGCGGTGATCGGAGACGGATCGTTGAGCGGAGGCGAAGCCCTTGAGGGACTGAGCGTAGCGGGATCCGAGCTGAACAGCAACTTCATCATCATCGTCAACGACAACCAGATGTCGATCGCGGAGAACCACGGCGGCCTGTACAAGAATCTTCAGCTGCTGAGGGAGACAAACGGAAAGGCGGAGGTCAACCTTTTCAAGGCGATGGGGCTTGAATATGTCTATGTGGGCGACGGTAACGATGTCGCCACTCTCATCGATGCCTTCCAAAAGGTCAAGGACACCGACAAGCCGGTTGTCGTGCACATCAACACCCTCAAAGGCAAGGGCTTGAAGTACGCCGAGGAGAACAAGGAGAAATGGCATTTCGGTGGTCCATTCTATGTGGAGACCGGTGAGCCTAAATTCAAAAGCACAGCCGAGGACTACGGTGATCTTACCGGAAAATATCTGCTGGAGAAGATGCAGTCAAATCCTGAGCTTGTCGCAATCACTTCCGGCACGCCTACCGTGTTCGGGTTCACCCAGCCTCGCAGGGTACAGGCCGGGAAACAGTTCGTGGACGTGGGAATCGCCGAGGAGACCGCTGTGGCGATGGCATCCGGTATCGCAAAACGTGGCGGAAAACCTGTCTGGGGAGTTTACAGCACATTCATCCAGAGAACATACGACCAACTCTCACAGGATCTCTGCATCAATGACAACCCGGCCCTGATGCTCGTGTTCTGGGGCGGAATCGAGAGTATGAACGATGTGACCCACACCTGTTTCTACGACATCACCTTGCTCGCAAATATTCCTAACCTCATTTATCTGGCACCGACTTGCCGTGAGGAATATTTCGCGATGCTGGACTGGGCTATCGCCTACAGGGAGCATCCGGTCGCGATCCGTGTGCCGATTAACGGAGTTATCTCACGTCCTGAGGTCAAGGCTGAAGGTGTTGACTGGTCTGCGGCCGAGTACGAAATCACCCACAGAGGCAGTCGGGTGGCCGTTCTTGGTCTTGGGGCTTACTACCAGCTCGGAGAGAAGACCTGTGAGCTTCTGAAAGCCCAAGGCGTTGACGCGACGTTGATCAACCCGAGAATCATCACATCCCTCGACACGAAGACCCTTGAGGCACTCAAGGCCGATCACGAACTCGTAATCACTCTTGAAGACGGTCAGATTGACGGTGGCTGGGGCGAGAAAATCGCCAGATTCTACGGCGACAGCGATGTGAAAGTCCTCGTCAGAGGCCAGCGCAAACAGTTCGAGGACAGCTATGTGGTCGAAGAACTGCTGAAAGAGAACCGCCTCACTCCTGAGCAGATCACCGAGGATGTCCTCCTGGCCATGAGCAAATAACGGAAAACTTCATATTCAAAAAAGATCAGGCCGCCATTAATGCCGCGCGCCTGATCTTTCTTTTTATGTCTTTATCTGCCCGAACTTTCGTTTTATCTGAGAATATACCCGTGACGAATCAGGTCATCCCGGCTTTTGATCGGGAAGGTGTAGCCGTTACGTATTATATAAAGGTCATCCGTTATTTCGATGATGGCATCGTACAAGTGGTCGGAAACAATGATGCCTTTGCTCTTTTTCCGCTCACGGATCAGTTCCTGCATACGTTCTACATAGACCGGAGCTATGTTGGAGAACGGCTCGTCGAGAATGTAGAAATCCGCCTCGCTGTTCAGCACAAGGAACATCTCCGCGACTCTGGCCTCTCCTCCGGAGAGTTCTCTGAACATCTTCCGCTGAAAAAAGTGGAATTTCGGGTCAAACCTCACGAGCTCATCGTAATCCACGCCATATAATCTGAAAGCCTCGCCCAATGTGAATTTCCCTGGAACGAACAGATTCTGAGGCAGGTACTTGACACGCTCCCCCTATATGTGCATAATCAGTCTTCGGCTCATCGTTGAAGCGGACGAACATATTCTGTGGTTTAAGGCCTCCAACTATACATTTGAACATACAGGATTTGCCGGTACCGTTACGTCCAAGCACTCCGGTCTGTGAGTGAAAGGGCATCCAACACGCACAGACTTTTTGCTGGGAAGGGTGCACCGACACTTCGACAGGCTCAGTGCACCGCAAGTTCAGCGACCGGGAACACTGTCAGCAATACGGACGAGATAACGGGATTGTCCACATAGACACGAGACAAGATATTCATTGATTGACATTTGGAATCGCATAATGTCCATACGTCATCTCGAGATTATCGGATTCTGTTATGTAACTTTGCAGACGAAACAAAAAAAGGCAATCTTCAGGCGCAAGCCAAAAGTGCATAACGTCGAATAACAATTGATTAACACAAGAAATTATGAGCACATACAAGAAATTAGACCTTGATACCTACTACAGAAAGGGCGTTTACGAGCGGTTCACCAAGATTGCGAGATGTTCCGTCTCAATCACCGGCAGGATCGACATCACCGGGCTTTATGAATATTCCAAAAGGACCGGCACGAAGTTCTACATCAACTTCCTCTACCTGCTGGCGAAGGTGATGAACTCGCGGGAGGACTACCGGATGGCGTACCTTTGGCAAAGCGACGAGGTCGTCGTCTATGACCGCATCAACCCGTGCCAGTACGTCTTCAACGAGGCCACCGAGACCTTCACGCCTGTGTTCACTGAATATTCCGATGAATATTCCACTTTCTATGCCGCTTGCAAGAGGGACATTGAACATACCAAGGCACATCCTGAATATCATTTCGATCCGGTGGGACATCCTAACTGGTTCGACGCGTCATTCATTCCGTGGATCTCATACGATTCTCTGAATGTGGAGCTTCCGGACGGCCATCTCTACTACCAGCCAATCGTCAACTGGGGAAAGTTCCGTGAAGAGAACGGCCGCAAGATGATGCCTGTGACTGTCAGGATGAACCACGCCGTCGCTGACGGCTATCTGATCTCCAAGGTCTTCACCCTCCTCGAAGCCGCCATCGCCGATTTATGCGCCGGTCATACTAAAGGATAGAGCAAACACTTTAGTTTCTGGAATTCAAAGCGTGGAACGCCACTCGCTCTTTTACAGAAAGTTACAGATTGGTGACGGGACGTTTGGGAGGGCAGAAATTCAGAGTTCATTGATTCTCTGAATATTACAGGACACGAGCAGTCGCTTCGACAAGCTCAGCGACCGGAAAGGTAGCAGGCCAGCAGCCGAATCGGTCACTGAGCCTGTCGAAGTGACCTCTTGACAACAATAAGTTGCCAGTAGAGCAGAGCCAACAGGACAATCAGACCGCCGGCGATTCCGATGAACGAGATCGACAGATGCGTGCAGACCATTCCACCGATCAAGGCCCCCGTCCCTATGCCGAAATTGAATATTCCCGAAAAGATTGACATAGCGACCGAGGTCTGCGACTGCGGAGTGTCCGTGATGATCTCTGACTGCATCGCCACATTGAACGCTGTCGCCGACATTCCTATTATTGTGCAGACAGCGATTGTGACTGGAACACTGAATGCGGAAGGTAGCAGGAGCACGACTCCACCGATCAATCCAAGCAGCGTGACATTGATGAATTTGAACCTATATTTAGGGAAATACTTTGAAAACAACATACTTCCGATGATCCCGGCTCCACCGAAGAGCATCAAAGTCAGCGTGATCTGGTTCTCTGTCATCTTTCCGACCTGCTGAAGGAACGGCTCAATGTAGCTGTACGCTGTATAATAACCGGTGGCAAAGGCAGCGGTGGTTATGAATATTCCGATGAGTATCTTGTTCTTCAACATTGTAGGCAGGTCATGGGCAGTCATACCGCCTCCGCTCGGCACCTTCGGGAGCAATGTGAACAGATAGAGGAACACAACCAGCGCGACCGCACCTATGCTCAGGAACGTAATTCTCCAGCCCACGCTGAGTCCGATGACGCGTCCGAGTGGCAGACCGAGAATCATCGCTATTGATGATCCTGTGACTATCATACTTAGGGCTATGGGCTTATGGCTCTCCGGAACGATCCTGACAGCGATGATCGACACGATTGACCAGAAGATCGAATGGGCGCAGGCCACACCGATTCTGGAAACCATCAGCATCCCGAAAGATGTTGACAGATAAGACATAACCTGGAACGAAGTGAACACCGCCACGACTCCAAGAAGCAGCTTACGCATCTCCATCTTCGATGTCATCAGCATAAGCGGCATCGAAAGGATCATCACGACCCAAGCATAGACGGAAATCAGCATTCCTGCCTTGGCCTCCGTCAATCCGAAATCCCTGCCGATGTCTGTCAGCAGCGCGATCGGAATGAATTCCGAAGTGTTGAATATGAACGTCGACAGCGTCAGCCCCACCAGGGCCATCCACGTTTTCAAGGACATCTCAGGTTCCTTGATCTGATCTGTCATCACCATATTAATATTCCTTCTAACTAACCGAGCGCAAATTTAGAAAAGAATCCGGATTGTTGTACCTTACTGCGTGATATAAAACAATTTACATATTCGTTGAAATGTTTTGGGCACTTAGGAATCTGCTTTCGTTTGCGGTTATATTCGCAGACATATTCATAAAACAAAGTTTGCTTGGATGGCAGAATATTCATATCTTTATGCAGATTAAACTGTTCGCCTTATGACAAAGGATGTTGCATTGGTGCTTTCAAGCGGCGGGCCGAGAGGTTTCGCATATATTGGTGCTATAGAAGAGTTGGAGAGAAGGGGGTATAACATCACTTCGGTGGCAGGCTGCTCCATCGGTTCGCTCGTCGGGGGTGTCTATGCCGCTGGAGGTTTGGAAGAGTTCAAGAAATGGCTGTTCGGCCTTGACAACTCCAAACTTGTCTCGCTGCTTGATATCTCGATCAGCAAAAGCTATCTTGTCAAGGGAGACAAGGTCATTTCGGCCATCAAAGAGGTTGTCCCGGATGTGAACATAGAGGACCTTCGCATTCCTTATAGGGCCGTGGCGACCGATCTATATACCGGTGAGGAAGTCGTGTTCAGGGAGGGGAAACTTTTTGACGCGATAAGGGCCTCTATCTCAATCCCATCGCTATTCCGCCCGGTGAAGTACGGGCGACATACATTGATTGATGGCGGAATCGTGAACACGATGCCTCTCAGCCAGGCCGTCCGGAACGGTCACGACATAGTTGTGGCGTTCGATGTCAACCAGATAGACTCAGAGAAGATAGCCGGCTATGTCACCGCTCTGGACGAAGTCCACGAGGCCGATTCGGAACTTGTGTCCGACACATTTGACACGCTCGGTGAGCTCGTTTCCAGAAAAGGCCTTCCTATTACCGACCGCGTGAGGATGCTGGGCGACGAGGCGCAGAAGGCCTACAAGGAGATGCGCGGCATCGGCCGCAAGACCAAGGAGCTTGAGACGAAGGCAGAAGCCGAAAACGTTCCGATGAGCGACAACTACTACTCGATTCTAAGCAGAACCTTCTCCCTGATGAACCGCACGATCTCGATGCTGTCCGTCCAACTCTACAAGCCCGATGTCCTTGTGAATATGAACTTCGACTCCTACGGTGCCATCCCCGACTACGCCAAAGGCGAGGAGATCGCCGCCAAAGGCCGTGAGCTGATGTCCGGCGCCCTTGATGAATATGAAAGCCGCGCGACCAGTCCAGCATCGCCGGCATAGCCCCTCGACTATTTTGTCCGGGGAAAAGCCTTTCTGGTGGACAAACTGGTCTATAACAAAGGGTTATCCGGCGAGAAGCCCTTTTGGGTGGACAAACCAGTAAATAACAAAGGTTTATCCGGGGGAAAGCCCTTTCCCCAGACAAAACAAATGGAATATTGCAATGTTAGAGACAATACTAATTGCTGTTGTAGGCACGACAATCGGGATAGTGGTCCATTCGCTCAATGCAAATGTAGCTCACAGGCAACCTTTCCTGACGGATAAGGCGGATTTCTATTTCGATGAGATGTATTCCCGATATGCGGCTCAGAAGAATCCCAAAGACTTCACAGCCGAGGATGAGAGTATTATATGGGAATATGCGTCAAATCACATAGCGATGTTCCTTACTTGGGTGATTGACAATGGATTCTACGGGAATATTCACTATGAAACATCTGATGATATCCAACTGGTAAAGGCACGGAAGATGAGTGGAACGGAGTTCCTTGCCAAACATTGTGACTATCGGCTGAGCGATGAGGATTTCAGCCCGGAAATCCTGCCGTTTGTGGAATGCTATTACTTTCAAAAATATATTCAGCAATATGACAAACTGTTCAGTAAGAAAGCGATGGCTCTCCTACACCCTTCTCCGTTTTCTTGGGAGGACTACGATTTGATCGCCAAGCGTATAACAAGAGCATACAAACTCTGGAAATTCTGCGGATCGGGCAAATGAACGAATCGCGGAAATCCTAAATCACTGAATTTTAGCCAATTGCAATATCCTGCCAGTCAAATCCAGAGGGCAGCATTTACGAATATATTCAATATCAAATAGTTGCATACCACAGCAGAATCATCGGCCAAGGCAGGCGATCTTTCATAGAAGACAGCCGTGACTCGTCCGAATCCGCAAAAAGTGTTGTTTCATCCGAAATTCTTGTAACAGGTATCTTTTACGTTGTCCATAACTTTGCAAAGTCAAAAAAGGACAGGAATCATTACAGGATTGGTTGCGCTGACATCAATGGTCAGCTCAGCCGCTGCGCAGGACATCTATAGGACTGCGCAAACGTACCGATGGTACAACTCAACAATGGAATACTGATGCCTCAAATCGGCCTGGGGACATTCTTCCAGCCGTCGGACTCGGTGTGCGAGCAGTCTTGCCTCACGGCGTTGAAGGCCGGCTACCGTCACATCGACACCGCACACGCCTACAATGACGAGGCCGGGGTCGGGCGCGCGGTGAAGGAAAGCGGAATCCCTCGCGAGGAAATATGGATCACCAGCAAACTCTGGCCGACAGAATACGGGGAAGGAAAGACATTGAAGGCGATAGACGAGATGCTGGGACGGCTTCAATTGGACTACATTGACCTTCTGTATGTGCATCAGCCTGCGGGCGACTTTGTAGGCGCATGGAAAGACATGGAGAAGGCCGTGGCGATGGGCAAGGTCAGGGTATTGGGAATCAGTAATTTTGACGCAAGCGATGAGGTCTTCGACAAGATAATGCGTGAGTCTGTCGTAAAGCCGGCGGTCCTTCAGATGGAATGTCATCCATACGCGCAGAGACTGGCGATGAGGGAAAAGGCGAAGCGATACGGAATATATGTCACCAGCTGGTTCCCTTTGGGCGGGGCTATGAGCAAAGGCGCTCTGCTCAAGGAGGAACGCTTCTTCAATATGTCGCTTGAAGAGAAGGAGCGCGCCTATCTCGGAAACATGCAGATCCCTGCGGAAAGGAAGTGATTATGTACGAAAAGACATTAGGTCTGAGCGGTCTGCGAGTCTCAGCGGTGGGACTGGGCTGTATGGGAATGAGCCACGCATACGGTGCGCCAGCTGATGAACTGGAGATGACGGAGCTTCTTGCCGATGCCGTGGAGATGGGCTATACTCTCTTCGATACCGCCGAGGTATATTGCACGCCGGATAGTCTACACCATAATGAGGAACTGTTGGGAAAGGCATTGCGCCCGTTACCGCAACGAAAACGTCTCACTTGCAGACCTCCGTGCGGCCAACAGTCAGCACCGGTAGATAAATATCATTACGGCTCATTTCTGGCAGGCAAACCTTTACCCTGAACGATTCCGCAGCATTTCACAATATTCAGTAGGAGTTAGAAGCTGTTTTGAATTGTTTGTTTGAAGGTTTGAGAGTGAAAAACTTCAGT
>ENA-UOJC01002736-UOJC01002736.1-human-gut-metagenome-genome-assembly--contig:-C104-NODE-2736-length-18236-cov-6.408393_pt1 | contig 18236 bp, 8 predicted proteins | sample MGYA00242339_ERZ723886 | MGnify/ENA metagenome assembly ERZ723886 | reverse complement strand
CTGCGCAACCATACAAGGAGGAGTTCTTTCAGAACGACAAATAATAACAGAAGAAACATCCGTTAGCGGCCAATTTACCTCAAATGAGCCAACAACAATCAGCGTCACTTTACCTGAGACATTAAATACTATTCTCAGTGATGAACCACCGACAATTACTGCTATCATATCAGGAGAGACTGATATGCCTAAAGGGTATAACCTCAGTTGGTATATATGCGATAAAAATGGTAATACAGATACCTCCAAAACTATTTTGACTCAAGTAAGTAAAGGATCAGACGGGAAAAAAGGTACATTGGTCTTTGCAGGAGGAATAGGCATTACTTACATTAAAGCTGTTATTATAGATAAAAATACTTGGATAAAATATGAATCCAATTTATGCTGTGTAACGGTAGGAGCACCGAAAAAAACAATTACCGATCTCCGTTTCGAAAAAGAAATGATCACGGCCGGTATACGAGAAAATATAGTAAACCAATTAATCATCTCTCCTCAAGATGCCACATTTACTCAGATTTCTTATGAAAGTAGCAATTCTGAAATAGTACAAGTAACCAAAACCGGTATAGTAACTACAAAAGAGACAGCAGGACAAGCCACTATAACAGCCAAAAGTCTGTATCCAACAGGAGAAAATGCCATAATTGCATCCTATACAGTCAACGTTACCAACAACCATCCTGTAACTGAAATTCAATTAGGAACCGACGGAAAAATCGAAATAGAATATAAAGACATATACCGTCCCACTCCAATCATTTTACCAGAGAATGCAACTGTAAAAAAGGTAAAATATACCATTAAGGACAACGAGATAGCTAGTTTTTATCAAGACAATATCGTAGCACACAAAATAGGTGAAACGACCCTCACCGCTACTGCCCAAGACAATAGTGGAGTATCTGTTACAGTCCGATTAATAGTCAAAGACTTAGATCGTACCCCTTATGACGGATACCAGGATGGAACATTTATTCTGAACGAAGCTTGGTATGGACACGAAAACGGAGATATGAATTTTCTTACAAAAGATCAAGAATTAATGTATCGTGTTTATGAACGAGAAAACAAAGGAGAAGCTTTCGGTGCAACGTCATGTTACGGAATTGTTTATGGAGGTAATCTATATGTTACATCCAAACAAGAAGAAGATGCAGGCGATCCTAATCCCGGTGGTGGACGTTTAGTAATAATGGATGCCAAAACTTTGAAAAAAATAAAAGGATTCGAAACGATAGGTGGAGGCGATGGCCGTTCGATTGTTGGCGTAAATCCTAATAAAATATATCTTGGCACAACAAAAGGAGTTGTCGTTTTTGATGTCAAAAACATGAAAGTCGGGAACATTATCGAGGGAACTCAAGGTATTGACTTATATAATGGACAAATAGGAGACATGATAAAAGCTGGAAAATATGTGTTTGCAATCCAGCAAGACAAGGGAACAAATATCATCGATACAGAAACTGACCAACTTATAAAATGTATTGAAAATGTAAACATACAAGGTATCACACAGAGCTTCGACGGAAATGTTTGGTTAGCATCCAGTACAACCTTGGACTGTTTAAATCCAGAAACATTAGAAATTGAAGAAACATTAAATCTTCCTCAAGGTGCAGAAATCACTTGTTCATGGGGTGCATGGAGACCGACCCCATTCTGTGCAAGTCGTACAAAAAACAATCTCTACTGGAATGGTGGAAGTAACATAATGGAAGGAGGCTCAAACTATTATTGTTACGAAATAGGAACTGAAATTAATAATCTTAAGCCCTTATTTACAATCTCAGAACTTGAAGGATCGGCACCCGAGACGAAACAAACAACTTATGGAACCCTTCGGTATGATGATCGTACTGACGAATTATTGATAATGACAACTCAAAGCGGAGGTAGCACTAACTATGAACACAACTGGATACATATCGTAAATGGTACCAGTGGAGAATTGAAAAAGACACTCAAATTGAAACAATATTATTGGTTCCAAGCAATACCGATCTTCCCCGATAAATATGCACCAGAAATAAATAATTTGGAAGAATCATTATCACTAAAGATTAATGATGGAACCCAAAAAATAAATTTAGCAGGAAAAATTACAGATAAAGATAACTTGGCATATAACATTACCAAAACGTTGAAAAACATAGGCAATGAAACAATAGCCACAGCAACTTTAGAAAACAACTTATTGGTAATTACTCCTAAATCTGCTGGAGAAACTACTATAACATTAGCTGTCGAATCTAATGGTGTAATTACAGAGCAACCAATCCACATAACTGTATCCAAAGGTACCGGAATCAACGATATAGAAACACCAAAAGCCGTTTACAGTAAAGATAATCAAATTATAATATATGGATACGAAGGGTATCAGTTTGTCTTATATGATAAAAGTGGAAAAGCCGTAAGTACTTTTCAAAGCACAAACAAAAACTTTTCTATCAAACCAAATATTCCCAACGGTTTGTATATTCTGAAAGGTAACAATGCGACTGAATGTATTAGTTATAAAGTAATGCTTTGATAAATTAAAGAAAAGTCTTTTTTAAATATAGAATAAAAGCACCTATAATAAACAAAATACAGTAGAAATCCGGAATATAAGAGAACAATTTCAACGACTCATGAAATCCTCATATATTCCGGATAACTTTTCTTATAAAACAAGGGTAATATTAAAAATATTTACGCCAAGAACGAAATCAGCACTCCCGCAGCCACGGCCGAGCCGATAACCCCGGAAATATTACTTGCCATGCAATACTGCAACACATGATTTTTCGAATCGTACTTCAAAGCTATTTCATTTGCCACACGGCTGGCCATAGGTACGGCACTCAGTCCGGTAGCACCGATCAGCGGATTGATCTTTTTCTTGGAGAAGAGGTTGAACAGCTTCACAAAAAGAATACCTCCGGCAATACTTAATGCAAAAGCAAGGAAGCCGCCTACTACGATACCGATTGTTGTCCAATTCAAGAAAGCCTCCGTAGTCATGGTTGCACCTACCGAGAGCCCGAGGAAAATGGTAGCTGCATTCATGATGCTATTAGAAGCGGCATCAAACAGACGGAACGTATTGCTACCGATCTCTTTCACCAGATTACCGAACATCAACATACCGATCAAAGGCACGGCACTCGGCACAAAAAGGGCAACAACCGTAGTCACCACAATCGGGAAAACAATCTTCAAAACGCGCAGATTCTTGATCTCAGTCTTCGAAGGATACTTCTTCTCCTCCTCCTTCATATTGATGCTCAACTCTTTCTTACTGCAAAGCAGACGGACTACCATTGGAATAATTACCGGTACCAAAGCCATATAAGAATATGCAGCAATAGCAATCGGCCCCAACAGATGCGGAGCTAACTTAATAGTAGTAAAGATGGCCGTAGGACCGTCAGCACCACCGATAATACCTAATGAAGCGGCTTCTTTGGGAGTAAATCCCATCAGGATAGCCACTAACAGCACTGTAAAGATGCCCAACTGAGCGGCTGCTCCGAATATAGAGAGATGCAGATTGCGCAACATCGGACCGAAATCGGTCAATGCACCTACACCCATAAAAATAATCGGCGGCAGAAAGCCGGTCTTTATCAACATATAATAGATGAAGTTCATCAATCCCAATTCATGGGCAATGTCGTGTAAGGGCATTTCCCAAATGCTCTTCATCACACCGTTCACCATCACCATACCGTTTTCGTCCGCTTGGATCACTCCCATATCACCGCCCGGAAAGTTGGCAAGCAACACACCGAAAGCGATGGGCACCAATAACAATGGTTCATACTGTTTCTTAATGCCCAGATAGAGCAGAACGAAAGCGATGGCGTACATTATCAGAAACTGCGGTTCGGCAATGATATTGCTGAAAGCAGTCATGTCGTATAAGTTCTCAAATATCTCGTTCATTATCCTATCTTCATTAATACATCATCTTCAGAAACAGTATCTCCCGGATTGACACAAATAGCTGTCACCGTGCCACCGAATTCCGCACGGATAGCATTGTAGGTCTTCATGGCTTCCACATAACAGAGTACATCACCCTCCTTCACCGCATCACCTACTTTCAAAGCCGTCTCCTGTGCATTTTTCACCAGGAAGAATTTTCCTTCCAATGGAGAAAGTACATCTTTGCCCTCTCCTGCCGGAGCAGTGGCTGCCGGCGTAACAGGGAGTTCGGCATCACCGTAAGCCACCGTAACACGATAAGCCTGTCCGTCTACTTGTACGGTGAGAGTTTTCGGTTTGGCGTCTTCCAACGGAGATTTATCCCGTTCGGTACGACGCTTGGCAACATCTTCCAAGAAGTCTTCTTTCGCTTTGCCACTTTTATAAGCCTCGTATTGTGCAGGATGCATGGCATATTCAAAGAGTTCCTCATCGTCCTGCCCTGTCTCCCACTTCTGCTCTTTCATCAGTTTACGATATTTATCGAGCGCATCGGGATAGTTATCCTGCGGATTGCCATCGAAGAACTTACGGCCTTCGCGTTCGGCTTTCTCGATAATTTCGGGAGCCAATTGACCCGGCAGACGTCCTGCTTTACCCAAAATCATATCCCAGATATCATCGGCAATCATTCCCCAACGGTCTTTACCTTTCTCCATAGCGATCACGTTCATCATAGCCAGATTCTTGACGTATTGGCTGAACGGTGTCACCAAAGGAGGATAGCCCACACGGGGCCATACATAAGCCACTTCGTTAAACAGTTTGATAAGCAGTTGATCCTGCGTCATAAAGGGCAGATTGTGTTTCGCTTTGTATTTGTTGATAGACTCTAAATTAGTTTCCAAATCGGCCATAAGGCTGCCCATCATACCACCCGGCAGCCCGGGAGCAATCAGCAGAGAATTCATCAGGCGATTCTTCGGACTGATGTAGAGACCGAGAAAATCGTCCATAAATTCCTGCACCAAAGCACGTACTTTCATGTAAGCCTCCATATTGATCTCCGGCACCTGGAATCCTGCATCTTTCAGCATGGCCTGCACACTAAGCAGATCGGCATGTCCGGTTCCCCACGAGAGGGGTTCCATCCCTACGTCGATATAGTCGCATCCGGCTTCACAGACTTCGAGAATGCTTGCCATATTGAAACCGGGCCCGGCATGGCTATGATACTGAATGGGGATTTCGGGATGCGCAGCCTTGATATTGGCTACTATTCTACCCAAAGAGACGGGACGACCGATGCCTGCCATATCCTTGATACAAATTTCATCGGCTCCCAATTTGATTAATTCCAAAGCCATGTTGGTGTAATACTCCACCGTGTGGATGGGGGAATGGGTAATGCAGAGCGAGCATTGCGAAATCATACCGGCATCGTGAGCATAAGTGATGGAGGGAGCAATGTTACGAATATCATTCAATCCACAGAAAGTACGTGTGATGTCAGTACCCTGAGCTTTCTTTACCTTATAGAAGAGTTTACGTACATCGGCAGGAACAGGACTCATGCGAAGTCCGTTGAGAGCACGATCGAGCATATGAGTTTGTATACCGGCTTCGTGGAAAGGTTTTGTCCAGTCACGGACAGCACGGTTAGGATTTTCACCAAATAAAAGATTTACTTGTTCAAAACCACCGCCATTGGTTTCAACGCGGGCAAAACATCCCATTTCGATAATAGCAGGAGCTACTTTAACGAGCTGGTCTACACGGGGTACATACTTTCCGGCACTCTGCCACATGTCTCTGAAAACCAAGCTGAATTTGATTTCTTTTTTCATATTCCTAATTAGTTGTGTTTTACAATTTTTCTACTTTCGATACTTTACCCTTGCCTTGGGTTACTACATTGACGGCGGCAGTAATGGCAGCTAAGATATTACCGGGAATAGCCGCAGGAACGCGGGAAGCCTGTTTGGCAGGTACGACTTCTTCCGGAGCATATTTGTTGACCAACGAAATCAATAGTTTACCCAGATAAATGACGATAAGTAAAATTACGAACACAGTAGCCATACCGACTACCATCAGCAAAAACGCTGTTTCTAAGTTTTCCATATAATAAATTATTAGTTGTTTGATCGATTTTTCAAAAAATCGTTCGAAATTACCAATAAAAGAAGAAAAAATAAAGGAGGAAAAGAATAAAAAAAGCTAAATCGCAATTAGAAATAATGTGCCAATAAATAATGTGCCAATAGGACAATGTGCCAATGTGACAATATGCCAATAAAAAGAATGCGTTAATGAGATAATGGGATAATATACCAATGTGCCAATCAGCATTCGCTATAACAGCGCAGCTAATTGGCACATTGGCATATTCTCCTATTGGCACATTATTAAAACTCGCTCGTGAAATGGAATTTGATGTTCTTAAAATCTATTTGTGCCATTTGCAATACATAATTGGAGTCGGCAAGGAACACATCGCGCCCTTCACGGTCTTTTGCCATGTATTGATATTTGCGCTTCTTGAAAGCTTCCAATTCTTCGGGATCATCACTTTCAATCCAGCAGGCTTTATAAAGGCTTAGCGGTTCCCAACGGCACGAAGCGTTATATTCATTGAGCAGACGATATTGGATTACCTCAAACTGGAGTTGCCCCACCGTACCGACGATTTTGCGACCGTTGAACTGATTGACGAACAACTGTGCCACACCCTCGTCCATCAACTGATCGATACCTTTGGCAAGTTGTTTCTGTTTCATCGGATCGGCATTCTCTATGTATTTGAACATCTCCGGAGAGAAACTGGGTAATCCACGGAAATGCAATTGCTCGCCCTCTGTCAGCGTATCACCGATTTTGAAAGTTCCGTTATCCGGCAGACCGATAATATCACCGGCATACGCTTCATCAATTGTCGTTTTGCGCTGCGCCATAAACTGGGTAGGCGATGAAAAACGCATCGTCTTGCCATGACGCACGTGCAAATAGGGTGCATTACGCGTAAACTTACCCGAACAGATTTTACAGAAAGCGATACACGAACGGTGATTCGGATCGATATTGGCCGTAATCTTAAAAACGAATCCGGTAAACTTCGGTTCATCCGGTTCCACCTCACGCTCCTCGGCCTGCACAGGACGGGGACTCGGAGCAATCTCTACGAAACAGTTCAAAAGTTCCTGAACACCGAAGTTATTCAATGCCGAACCGAAAAACACAGGAGCGCATTCTCCTGCCAGATAAGTCTCGTTATCGAATTCAGGATAAACACCTTCAATCAATTCCAGATCACCACGTAGTTTATCTGCCAGTGTTTCACCAATCTGCTTGTCCAGTTCATCGCTGTTGATATCGACTTCCACTTTCTCCGTCACCACCTGTTTCGAGGGTTGATAAAGATCTAACTTATTCTCATATATATTATATACGCCTTTAAAACGCGGTCCCTGCTCTATCGGCCAAGAAAGCGGACGTACCTGAATCATCAGTTCTTCTTCCAGCTCATCGAGCAGATCGAACGGATCTTTTCCCTCTCGGTCCATTTTATTGACGAAGATGATAACAGGCGTATTACGCATGCGGCATACCTCCATCAACTTACGCGTTTGCGTCTCCACACCTTTGGCACCGTCCACCACAATAATAACACTGTCTACGGCAGTCAGTGTGCGATAAGTATCTTCGGCAAAGTCTTGGTGACCCGGGGTATCGAGGATGTTAATCTTATAATCACGGTAGTCAAACTCCATCACGGAGGTGGTTACCGAAATACCACGCTGTTTCTCGATCTCCATCCAGTCCGAGGTTGCCGTCTTTTTGATTTTATTACTTTTCACCGCACCGGCCACCTGTATCTGTCCACCAAAAAGCAATAACTTTTCTGTCAAAGATGTCTTACCGGCATCCGGGTGCGCAATAATAGCGAATGTCCGCCTTCTCTGTATTTCTGTATTTTCTGCCATATTGTAAATTAGTCATTCAATAGTGCCACGCAACGCGCAAGGCTCTCTTCCCAATGCGGGATTTCAATATCGAAAGTGGTTTTAATCTTTGTCTTATCCAATACGGAATAGGCCGGACGGGGAGCTTTTGCCGGATAATCCGCCGTATGAAGCGGACGTACTTTGCAAGTGACAATACCCGCCAGACGATGAATTGCCTTCGTAAAATCATACCATGAACAGACACCTTCATCGCTGAAATGATAAATTCCGGGCACTACACCTTTATTTATAATAGCATAAATGGCAGATGCCAGATCGTTGGCATAAGTCGGCGTTCCCACTTGGTCGAAAACAACCCCAAGATTGTCACGCTCACGTCCCAGGCGCATCATGGTCTTTACGAAATTATTTCCATAGATGGAATAAAGCCATGCTGTACGGATTATAACCGCCTTCTCGCATCCTTCGGCAACAGCCTGCTCTCCCGCCAACTTGGTGAAACCATATACGGAAGCCGGACAAGTAGGTTCGTCTTCATTGTAAGGGATGTGAGCTGTTCCATCGAAAACGTAATCCGTAGAAACCTGTATAATGGCGGCACCACGGCTTTGCGCGGCACGCGCCAGATATCCCGGAGCCACATGATTCAGCTTATCACACAATTCACGGTTATCCTCTGCATTGTCTACTGCCGTATATGCGGCACAATTCACGATCACGTCGATTTCATTTTCCGTAACAAATGCACGTACGGCCTGTTCGTCGCAAATATCCAGTTCCCGGACATCGGTAAAAAAATAAATGTGCTGCGGATTCTCTTTGGCAAGCTCCTGCATCTCGTTGCCAAGTTGTCCATTGGCTCCGGTTACTAATATTCTCATATATTAATCTTCTAATTTCAATTCTCCTTTTTTATCCTTGTCATAGTAATTGGCCAACAATGACAGGAAACCGCTGATAGCCTCTATCGCCTTTGTCGTTTCGGGGCTGATCTCCTTCTTTTGCAAACGAAGCAACATCACGCCGTACAATGCTTCAAAGCAAGTCTCCAGTTCGGGTTCTTCCTTCCGGCCGTTTTTACTGCGCAATTCCACTATGAAAGGAAGCGCCTTAAAATAAGCGGCATTATAGAATGGGAACTTCGGCGATGCAAGCAAAGCATTATGTAAATCCGTCAGATTGATAATAACGTTCCGATTGATCTGCAAGTGTCCTTTCTCACGCACGTCCTCTTCGCGCATCATCCCGATAAGATTACCGTACCATTCGCGTAAGGCCGGACGCTCTTCTTCCGGATAACGGGAAATGATCGTCTGCTCTACCCGGTCGATATCACAACCATTGGCACGGATCATATCCTCTACCTGCCACATATATATAAGGTATTCGGCAATATTCTTTTCTTTCAACTGTCCTGCTATCTTCATTTCTTCAATTTTCCTTTATTATCAATAAATCGATTCTCCGAGCAGCGTGTACACTAACCCTACTGCCGATACCAGCATAACAATACTGCCTATGATGCGGTTCAATATCCAGATACCCCGCAGATTGAATTTCTTGCGCACTTTATTAACAAAAAAAGTGATTCCGAACCACCAGACCAATGCACCGATAGCGATCGCCAGATAACCGGTAATGGTTTCGAAAAGCAAAACCCCGGGCTGCAGGAAAGCAAAACGGGCAAAAAGACCGATAAAGAGAAAGATTATAAGAGGATTGGAAAGTGTGACGGCAAATGCCGTAACAAAATTATGGAAATAAGAGCCTTTATTAGTGGATGCCGGACGAATGGACTTGACCGGATTACTGCGAAACGTATAAATTCCGAAGACAAGCAACATAATGCTTCCCAACAGTTGCAAATAGAAAATATTTTTATCGATATAATCAAAAATAAAACTCATCCCGTATCCGGTAAGAAGCGCATAGGCAATATCGCTCAAAGAAGCTCCCAAACCTGTCACAAAGCCATACCAACGTCCTTTGTTCAGGGTACGCTGGATACACAGGACTCCGACCGGTCCCAACGGAGCAGAGACAATAACGCCGATAGCAAAGCCCTTTATTAATATATCGAGAATTGTTCCTATCTGATTCATGTCGCAAATATCGCACTTTTTTATGAGACAGTCATAGGTTCTTAACGTTTTTTCGATAGGGTTGATACGATAATCGGGAAAAGTGCCGTACTTATCCCACCCGGGCACTGTCGGAAAACTCCACCTGATCCCTCCATGAAAAAAACACGCATAACTTCCAGATACCAATGAATTTGTTTATCTTTGCACCGCAAGAAAGAGAGAAAGGAGCCTGTCTTCAACACCATGAAGAAGCTTTGATCGTAAATCGTAAATTGTAAATCGTAAATATAAAACATGATTCTTTTTTTCAGAACCCCTTCCAAGAGTGTGATTGCCGTAGAGAGCAACCACCCGCTCGCCCCGGACGATAGTGACAAACTTTGCTGGCTTTTTGGAGAAGCTAAAGCGGAAAGTGAAGAAAACCTGAAAGGCTGTTTCGTAGGCCCGCGCCGCGAAATGATTACCCCTTGGAGTACAAATGCCGTAGAGATCACCCAAAACATGGGTATCGAAGGTATCAGCCGCATCGAAGAATACTTCCCGGTAAAAGACGAAAATGCAGATTACGACCCTATGCTGCAGCGCATGTACAAAGGGTTGGATCAGAACGTATTCACCACTAACCGCCAACCGGAACCGATTATCTATATCGAAGATTTAGAAGCGTACAATGAAAAGGAGGGACTTGCTCTTTCCAAGGAAGAAATGGACTATCTGAAAAAGGTAGAAAACGACTTGGGCCGTAAACTGACCGATTCGGAAGTATTCGGTTTTGCACAAATCAATTCGGAACACTGCCGTCACAAAATCTTCGGCGGCACGTTTATCATCGACGGTGTGGAACAGGAATCTTCCCTCTTCCAGATGATAAAAAAGACCACACAGGAAAATCCTAATAAAATAATCTCCGCCTATAAAGACAACGTTGCCTTTGCAGAAGGCCCGGTAGTGGAACAGTTTGCACCGGCCGACCATTCCAAACCCGATTTCTTCCAAATCAAAGACATTAAAAGCGTCATCTCTCTGAAAGCGGAAACACACAACTTCCCCACTACCGTAGAGCCTTTCAACGGCGCATCGACCGGTACAGGAGGTGAAATACGCGACCGTATGGGTGGCGGTAAAGGTTCATGGCCCATTGCCGGAACTGCCGTTTACATGACATCGTATCCCCGTACGGATGAAGACCGTCCATGGGAAGAAATCCTGCCTGTACGTAAATGGTTGTATCAGACTCCGGAACAAATCCTGATCAAAGCCTCCAACGGTGCCAGTGACTTCGGAAACAAGTTCGGACAGCCGCTTATCTGCGGTTCGGTATTGACTTTCGAACACAAGGAAAACAATGAAATATACGGCTACGACAAAGTAATCATGCTGGCAGGCGGTGTAGGCTACGGCACACAGCGCGACTGCTTGAAAGGACAACCCGAAGCCGGCAATAAAGTAGTCGTAATCGGTGGTGACAATTACCGTATCGGACTGGGTGGCGGCTCGGTATCTTCGGTAGATACAGGCCGTTACAGTAGCGGTATCGAACTGAATGCCGTGCAGCGTGCCAACGCAGAAATGCAGAAACGTGCCAACAATGTGGTACGTGCCCTTTGCGAGGAAGACGAGAACCCGGTAGTGTCCATTCACGACCACGGTTCGGCCGGCCACGTCAACTGTCTGTCGGAATTGGTAGAAGAATGCGGCGGCCTGATCGATATGAGCAAATTACCAATCGGCGACAAAACCCTTTCTGCCAAAGAAATCATAGCCAACGAATCACAGGAACGCATGGGGCTTCTCATCAAGGAAGAAGCTATCGAGCATGTACGCAAGATTGCCGAACGCGAACGTGCTCCGATGTACGTAGTAGGTGAAACGACCGGCGACCATCGCTTTGCTTTCCAACAAGCTGACGGCATACGTCCGTTCGATTTGGCGGTAGACCAGATGTTCGGTTCGTCTCCAAAAACTTACATGATAGACAAAACCGTAGAACGTCACTACGAAATGCCTGTGTATGAACAACCTAAGCTGCACGAATACCTCACCAATGTATTACAGTTGGAAGCAGTAGCCTGTAAAGACTGGCTGACAAATAAAGTAGACCGTTCCGTAACAGGAAAAGTAGCCCGTCAGCAATGTCAGGGCGAAATACAGTTGCCACTAAGCGATTGCGGTGTCGTAGCACTGGACTACCGCGGCGAAAAAGGTATCGCCACCTCTATCGGACATGCCCCGCAAGCGGCATTGGCCGATCCGGCAGCCGGTTCCATTCTCTCTGTCAGTGAAGCACTGACCAATCTGGTATGGGCACCTATGGCCGAAGGTATGGACAGCATTTCATTATCGGCCAACTGGATGTGGCCCTGCCGCTCTCAAGAGGGAGAAGATGCCCGTCTGTACACAGCCGTAAAGGCATTAAGCGATTTCTGCTGTGCTCTACAAATCAATGTACCTACAGGAAAAGACTCTTTGTCCATGACTCAGAAATATCCCGACGGCGAGAAAGTAATCTCTCCGGGAACCGTCATCGTTTCTGCCGGCGGCGAAGTTTCCGACGTAAAGAAAGTAGTTTCTCCCGTACTGGTAAACAATGAAAAGACAACGCTCTATCATATAGACTTCAGCTTCGATGCACTGAAGTTAGGCGGCTCTGCCTTTGCACAGTCATTAGGTAAAGTAGGCGACGAGGTGCCTTGCGTACAAGATGCCGAATATTTCCGTGATGCATTCTTAGCTGTACAGGAATTAGTGAAAAAGGGTCTGATCCTTGCAGGACACGACATTTCGGCAGGAGGTCTTATCACCACACTGCTCGAGATGTGCTTCGCCAATGTGGAAGGCGGTCTCGACATCAACTTAGACAAAATGAAAGAAAACGATATGGTAAAAATTCTCTTTGCCGAGAATCCGGGTATCGTGATCCAAATTGCCGATAAACATAAAGAAGAGGTGAAAAAAATCCTGGAAGATGCCGGTATAGGCTTCATCAAATTGGGTAAGCCAACCGACGAACGCCACATTCTGGTATCGAAAGACGGGGTTACTTACCAATTCGGTATCGACTATATGCGCGACGTATGGTATGCTTCCTCTTACCTGCTCGACCGTAAACAATCCATGAACGGCTGTGCCAAGAAACGTTTTGAGAATTACAAGATGCAACCTCTGGAATTCGCATTCATGCCGACTTTCAAAGGAAAACTGTCTCAATACGGCATCACACCGGACCGCCGCACCCCAAGTGGTATCCGTGCTGCCATCATCCGTGAAAAAGGAACCAACGGCGAACGCGAAATGGCTTATTCACTCTACTTGGCAGGCTTCGATGTGAAAGATGTGACAATGACCGACCTTATCAGTGGCCGCGAGACACTGGAAGATGTAAACATGATTGTTTACTGTGGAGGTTTCTCCAACTCGGATGTATTGGGCTCTGCCAAAGGATGGGCAGGAGGCTTCCTGTTCAATCCGAAAGCCAAGGAAGCGCTCGACAAATTCTATGCCCGTGAAGACACCCTGTCATTAGGTATCTGTAATGGTTGCCAGTTGATGATGGAATTGGGACTTATCAATCCGGAACACAAAAAGCAAGGTAAGATGCTTCACAACGACTCTCATAAGTTCGAATCCACTTTCATAAGCCTGACCATCCCGACTAACCGCAGTGTGATGTTCGGTTCATTAAGTGGCAGTAAGTTAGGTATTTGGGTAGCCCACGGAGAAGGAAAATTCTCTTTGCCTTATGGCGAAGACAAATACAATGTAGTCGCCAAATATTCGTATGACGAATATCCGGGCAACCCGAACGGTTCGGATTATTCAATAGCGGCTTTAGCCAGTGCAGACGGTCGTCATTTAGCAATGATGCCACACTTGGAACGTGCTATCTTCCCTTGGCAGAACGCATGCTATCCGGCCGACCGCATCCATAGCGATCAAGTAACCCCTTGGATCGAAGCATTCGTTAATGCACGCAAATGGGTGGAAGATAAAATGAAATAATACGACTTTAAAGATTATCCCTCTAAAGATAACATTTTCAAAAGCTGTCACTATATGAAGTGACAGCTTTTTTTACATAATGTTTCAAGCAGGCATTCTCTTTTCCTAAAGTTAAAAGAAGTAACCGTCACAATGTACACAATATACAAAACCTTGTACACTTTAATCAAGTAGAAGTATAAAACAGAATCCTATCTTCCTGATTTATTTTGTTATATCGAAAATACTTCTTAATTTTGTAACACAATCATCCCCCCTTAAAGCTAAGTTTTGTAACTCTAAATGTCTTACTAACATGAAGAAATGGCTTATTATTTTGTTACTATTTCCATTTTCTTGTATAGCGCAAATCTACAAATACATAGGTGTAGAAGATGGGCTGAGCAACAGGCGGGTATATTCTATCCAAAAAGACCGGAAAGGATATATGTGGTTTCTCACTCATGAAGGTATAGACCGTTACAACGGTAAAGAGTTCAAACAATACAAACTAATGGACGGCAAAGAAGAAGTCAACTCTTTACTGAATCTGAACTGGCTATACATCGACACGGAAGGTGTATTATGGGAAATAGGGAAAAAAGGAAAAGTATACCGATACGATAAAGCCCACGACACCTTTGAACTGGTATACAAACTCCCCGTTGTGGAAAACAAAGACATGCCGGCACCTGTCAGCTACAGTTACATCGACAACAGTCATACAATCTGGTTGTGTTGTGAAAAGAGTATCTATCTGTATGATACAAAATCTCAAGACACCACCGAAATAGCCAATGCAATAGACGAAACCATTACGGATATCGCACAAATAGACGAAACACACTTCTTTATAGGTACAGAAAAAGGGATACACTATGCAGAATTGAAACAGGGTACGCTTTCACTCATCCATTGTGATAAATTGGATAAAATCGCAGTACAGATTAATGAATTGTATTTCGATCAGAAAACGAAAAAATTATTTATCGGAACTTTTCAACGGGGTATTTATGTCTATGACATGAATACCAAACAAAGTTTCCAGCCTCAGATAACCCTGACAGACATCAGCATCAATGCCATCAAGCCCTTAAATAACAAAGAACTGCTGATAGCTACCGATGGTGCAGGGGTATTCGAAATGAATATTGATTCCTATCAGGCCAACCCTTATATCGTAGCCGATTATAATAAAAACAATGCTATGAACGGCAATAGTATCAACGATATTTATGTAGACGAAGAAGACCGCATCTGGCTGGCCAACTACCCGATAGGGGTTACCGTACGCAACAATCGCTATTCTGGTTATAACTGGATAAAACACTCCATTGGCAACAAGCAATCACTGATTAATGATCAGGTAAACAGTATCATAGAAGATTCCGAAGGCGATCTTTGGTTTGGCACCACTAACGGTATCAGTCTCTACTATTCCAAGACTAAACAGTGGCACTCTTTTCTCAGTTCATTTGAATCCACAAACAATAAAAATCATATTTTTACCACTTTATGTGAGGTAGCCCCCGGCATAATCTGGGCAGGAGGATACAATTCCGGTATGTATCAAATCAACAAAAAAAGTTTATCTGTCGAATATTTCACTCCTTCCCTGTTCTCACATCTGAACATACGCCCGGATAAATATATCCGGACCATTATGAAAGATTCCCGGAATGATATCTGGTCAGGGGGATATTACAATTTGAAACGGATCGACATCACCAAGAAAACGATACGTCTTTATAGCGGTTTGAACTCTATCACCTCCATTGTAGAGAAAGACAGTGCCGAAATGTGGATCGGCACAGCCACCGGATTGTATCTGTTAGACAAAGAATCCGGCGGATTCGAACGCATCAAATTACCGGTCGAGTCAACTTACATATACTCACTGTATCAAGAAGATGGTAACCTCTATATAGGAACCAGTGGTTCGGGATTATTGATATACGATCCGAAAGTAAAACTTTTCACTCATTATCATACGGAAAACTGTGCATTGATATCCAATAATATCTACACCATACTATCCGACCACCATGGTGAGATATTTATCAGTACGGAAAACGGATTGAGCAGTTTCGTCCCAAAACTGAGAACTTTCCATAACTGGACCAGAGAACAAGGTTTGATGACCATTCATTTCAATGCCGAATCAGGTACATTACGGAGCAACGGTTTCTTTGTATTCGGAAGTTCAGACGGAGCGGTAGAATTTCACAAAGACATGAAGATACCGAGAACTTACTCCTCCAAAATGGTTTTCAGTGACTTTAACCTGTTTTATCAGACCGTCTATCCGGGAGACAAAAACTCCCCGCTTCAAACGGATATCGACGATACTCAAGTCCTTAAATTAAAATATAACCAGAACATATTTTCTGTAAAAGTATCGTCCATCAATTACGACTATCCTTCTAATATTCTCTATTCTTATAAGATGGAAGGATTCTACGACGAATGGAGTAAACCAGATGACGAAAACACAATCCGTTTCACAAATCTGAGTCCGGGAGAATATGTATTACACGTGAGAGCCATATCCAACGAGGACAGGAAAATAGTTCTGGAAGAACGGAGTATGAAAATCATCATAGCCCAACCGGCCTGGCTTTCACTGTGGGCATTATTACTTTATGCAGTTGTCTTGGGTCTGATAGGTATCAGCGCTATCCGGCTTATCATGCTGAGAAAACAAAGGAAAGTATCTGATGAAAAGATACACTTCTTCATCAATACGGCACATGATATCCGTACTCCACTGACTCTCATCAAAGCGCCATTGGAAGAGCTGCGGGAAAAAGAACAACTCAGCAAAGACGGCATTGCCAATACCAATACGGCACTACGCAATGTAAACGCATTGTTGCGCCTGACCACCAATCTGATCAACTTCGAACGGGCAGATGTATACTCCTCGGAACTATACATATCGGAATACGAGCTGAATACCTATATGGCAGAAACCTTCAATGCATTCCGCCCCTATGCCACAGTGAAGCATATCAACTTTACGTATGAAAGTAATTTCCGTTACCTGAACGTATGGTTCGACAAAGAGAAAATGGATTCGATATTAAAAAATATCATTTCAAACGCTTTGAAGTACACTCCCGAAAGTGGTAGTGTACATGTATTTGTCTGCGAAAATGACGATACTTGGAGTGTTGAAGTAAAGGATACAGGTATCGGCATCCCGGCAAATGAACAAAAGAAGCTTTTCAAAATACATTTCCGGGGAAGCAATGCCATCAATTCGAAAGTGACAGGTAGCGGTATTGGTCTCATGCTGGTATGGAAACTGGTACACCTTCACAAAGGAAAAATCCATCTAAGCAGTATCGAACACCAAGGATCGATCATCAAAGTAACGTTCCCTAAAGACAATAAACAATTCCGTAAAGCGCATCTGACAACAAAAACCCGCCAGATCGTACAAGACGAACAAGCTATCTACAGTACCAGCGGCACGCCGGACATTTACGAAAAGGCGAAAAAAGAGCATAACGAAAACCAACAGCGTTTACTGATTGTTGAAGATAATGATGAACTGCGTAACTATTTGGGACATACGCTCTCGGATATGTACACCATACAGATGTGCAGCAATGGTAAAGAAGCACTCACCATCGTAAAAGAATATAAGCCGGAACTTATCATCTCCGACATCATGATGCCGGAAATGCGTGGAGACGAACTGTGTGCAGCAATCAAGAACGACATCGAGACATCACACATTCCAATCATCCTGCTTACTGCATTGAACGATGAAAAGAACATATTGGAAGGACTCAAAATCGGCGCAGACGAATATGTTGTGAAGCCTTTCAACATAGGCATATTGAAGGCAACCATAGTCAATCTGTTATCCAACCGTGCTCTGCTACGTAGCAGATATGCCAACTTAGAACTGAATGACGAGGAAGAGGAAGGAAAATGTCTCAAGTGTTCCGATGATATCGACTGGCAATTTATTGCCACAGTGAAAAAGAGCGTAGAAGAAAATATGGATAATCAAGCTTTCAACGTAGATGTGCTTTGCACATTGCTGAATATGAGCCGTACCAGTTTCTATAACAAAATAAAAGCATTAACAGATCAGGCTCCGGCGGATTATGTCCGCCTAATCCGTCTGAAACGGGCTGCACAACTACTGAGAGAAGGAAAACATTCCATAACTGAAATTGCAGAAATGACAGGTTTCAATGATGCCAAATACTTCCGCGAAGTATTCAAAAAGCATTTCAATGTAAGCCCGAGCAAGTATGCCAGAAAAGAAGAA
>ENA-UOJC01002733-UOJC01002733.1-human-gut-metagenome-genome-assembly--contig:-C104-NODE-2733-length-18267-cov-37.760488_pt1 | contig 18267 bp, 12 predicted proteins | sample MGYA00242339_ERZ723886 | MGnify/ENA metagenome assembly ERZ723886 | reverse complement strand
TCTATACCCTGCGGGTGACGGGCATCTGCTCCACCCTGAACAACAACTTCGCCACCGCCGCGTTCATGTCCTTCGACCGCTTGCAGGAGATGACGCAGGCCAACGCCAATTACATGGGTGCGACTACCCAGACTAAAACAGCGGAGGAGAAGGCCAACGGTCCTACCTACGACTTGGTTTGGGTCATGGTCAAGAACGTCAACGACGTGCAGCGTATTGTCAAGCTGATCCGCGACACGGGGCTGAACACCTATTCGCTCAACGATATGCTGGAGACGGTGCGGACACAGTCCCGGCAGATCCAGGGGATGCTGGGCGCGCTGGGCGGTATCGCTGTCCTGATCTCCGCCATCTGCGTGGCAAACACCATGATGATGTCCATTACGGAACGGACGCGGGAGATCGGCGTGCTGAAGGTGCTGGGCACCGTTCGCAGCGACATCTTTAAGATGTTTCTCTCGGAGGCACTGATCGTAGGCGTGATAGGCGGCGCGGCGGGCTTGGTGCTGAGCTTTATCGCCAAGTGGCTGATACCGGTGATCTTCGCGTCCCGTGAGCTGCGGTGCGTGCTGCCCTGGTGGCTGGCGGTCTGCGGCGTGGTGTTTTCCGGCTGCGTGGCCATTGCCGCCGCATGGATCCCCGCACGCAAGGCAACGCTCATCAGCCCCAACGAGGCCATTCGCTCTGAGTGAGGTAACGATATGAAAAAGACAACACAAAACGTAAGACGCTCGCTGCGCCGTGTGCTGACGCTGCTGCTGGCACTGGTAATGACCCTTTCTCTGGCGGTGCAGGCGTTTGCGGCGATTGGTAATTGGCCCGCCACAGGGGATACCACAGTCGACCGCTATATGCAGAACAGCGGCACTTTCTATAACGGCGATACCGTGATCGCACCCAAATACAGCAACTTTGGCGGCTTTATCAATGTATACGGTGTGCCGAAGGGTTCCGCTGCAAGCGCCTATGTGATGACACCGACCTCCGTCGACTTTGGCGACCTGAAAAGCTCGAAGAATAATACCGTTGATCTGGAACTGAACAGAGCCTACGACTTCTCAGAGCCGATCCGGTATCATATCACCTCTGAAAATGGACGGACATTTTTCGCCTACGCGTTCGCTGCGGAGGCAACCAGCAAGGATACTTGGACTGAAGCAGATACACAGGCTCTGTTGGGTATGGCAGGGTTGTTTGTAGATACTTACCATCAGCTCTACCTTACGATAGATAAAATCAACGCTTCGAGGACGGAAATCGGCACCTACCATCCCGCCAACGCGGATATGCTCAGCACGCTGGGCTATTGGCTGGGCATGAGCACGGCGTATTTTGATCTCGACGAAGGCGAAAGCAGCATGAACGGCAATCGCCTCTTTGACTCCTATGAAGCAAAGTGGCGTGGCGGCGGCGAGGAGGCCGTTCAGTTCATGCGGGAATACCTGCAAAGGTATATTGCCAAAAAAGGCTATAGTCAGGTCAGCCCCGCTGCCCTGCGGGTCATCTATGAGCAGCTCGTTCCGGAATATCTTGCCTATGCTGAGCAATGCCGCATCAAGGAGCCGGTCATTGACCGTGTGACCATCGGCGGCTCGGTGGGCAGCATCAATACCGAAACCCGCACGGTAACGGTGAAACTGCCGGAGGGCGCAGACCGTTCCCAGTTGACCGTGCAAGTAGAGGTGGGAACCGGGCTGGCCGCCAACTCCGTGGCCGGCTCTGTGACCGATGGGAGGCTTGCCTATCAGGTGACGCCCTACGATCCGGCATACGGCACGAAATACAATGCACTGAGCGCCACATGGCGTATCATCATCGAAACGGGTACGCCGGATAATCTGGTCACCTCCTTCGCCGTCACCACAGGTGGCGTGACACGCTATGGCAAAATCGACGAGGCTAACAAGACGATCTCCCTGAATCTGCCGGAGGGTACGGATCTGAGCGCCATCACGCCGGCCGTTACCCATACCGGCACGGAGGTCAAAATCAACGGAGCATCTTTTGATGGCAGCGGTTCTTTCGATTTTACTAATTCTGAGACAACGCCCCTGACATTGACGGTGGCCAACAGCAATTTCGATCTGCACACCCCCTACAAGGTGACCATCACAGCCAGAAAGTCCTTAGAGAATTACATCACCTCCTATAAGCTGGGTGACGCAGAGGGCGTGATCAATGGCAACAGCATTGCCATCACCATCCCTTACGCCATGGATCTGGCGGCTGTAAAGCCGGAGATCACCATTTCCGAGTTCGCGTCGCTTACCGCACCTGCCGCGTTGCAGGAGGGCGAAAACACCTACACCGTTACCTCTGAAGACGGCAAAGTGCGTACTTATACGGTGACCATCACCCGCACACCGGTGGCAACAGGCAACCGGATCCTGTCCTTCGCCTACGGCTCGATAGCGGGCACCATTGATCAGGTGAAGGGTACCATCACGCTGGCGCTTCCTGCCGGTTCGCCGGTCAGCTTCGTGCCGACCATTACCGTATCCCCCTTCGCGGAGGTCACACCGGCCTCTGGCGAGAAGCAGGATTTCAGCAAGCCTGTGACATATACGGTCACGTCCCAGGCCGGATATACCAATACCTATACCGTTACGGTAAGCATTTCCCAGGAGCCGACGGAGAATCCCCACAAGGCAGATATGAAGTCGCTGGTCCAGAAGATCACCACGCGGTACAGCCGGACAACGGCAAGCGCCTGGGAGGACTGGGAATGGATGAACTTGGGATTCTATCAGCATAAGCTGACCAACCTTGATAACGACTTCTCCATTGCCGAGTGCATCGTCCGGCTGGATACCACCACCAACGTGGCTATGACCAACATCGACCGTAAGATCATGACCCTGACTGCCCGCGGCATCGACTGCTCCAAGCTGTCACAGTACAACAACGGCGAGCCTTATGTTGACGCCAAGGGCAACAAGGTGGACAACCTGACTAAGGTGCTCTATAACTACCGGGGCGGCTGGACCATCAACGGCCCCATCTTCGCCCTGATTGCCCTGGACATGGGCAACTACACCATTCCGGCGGACGCGTTCTGGACGCGGGACAAGCTGCTGGAGACGATCCTGAACCACAAATACCTGTCGGACGGCTTCGGCCTTGACATGGTCACCATGCTGATGCAGTCCATCGGCCCGTACATGGATGATCCGGTCTATGGCGAACGGGTCAGGGCCAAGCTGGACGAGGGCCTTGAGATCGTGCTGGACAGCTTCGGCAGCAAAAACGTTTATAAAAACCCCTACGGCGTGCAGTGGGGCGGCGTTTACACCTCCGAGGGCTCGGCGCAGATCGTGTGCGCCATGTCCGCCATGGGCGTGGACTGCCACACCGATCCCCGCATGTCCAACGGTACCCAGAGCGCCCTGACGGCCCTGCTGGACTACGCGGATTACCGCGAGGGCTACTTTGCCCACACCAACACCACGCCGAAGAACGCCATGGCCACCTATCAGGGCTGCTACGCCACCCAGTGGTATCTGGGCTTCCTGAATAACGGCGGCGCGGGACACCCCTACTCCCTGTATTACCGGCAGTTTGATTTCTCCCGTAAGCTGTCCACCAAGGCGGACATTACCTCCTTTACGCTGGAGGGCAAGCAGGGCGTGTTTACCACGGAGGGCGGAGACAACATCATCACCGTGACCCTGCCTGCCGGTACGCCGTTGAACGATATGCACCCGCAGCTTCAGCTGTCCGACTATGCCACGCTCCTTGCACCGGATCTTACCGGCGGCATCACCTTTGTGAAGGATACCAAGACCGCCTTCACCGTGCAGGCGGAGGACGGCAAGACCACTAAGACCTACTATGTGGTAGTCAAGCTCTCGGATGAGGAAAAGCCCTCCGGCGCGGAGATCTACACCGATACCATTATGCTGAAGGACGCCAATATCCTGCGGGATCTGGATATTCTGGGCAAGAATATCACCGCTGGCACGGACAGCACGGATATCGAGCTGCTGCTTGATGCAGGAAAGGACACCTCAAATCTGATGATCTACGCCCGCCTCTCCTATGGAGCCACCGCCTCGCCGGCACTGGACGGGAAGAAGGGCATGAACCTGTCGGATTGGACGACCTTCACCATCACTTCCGGCGACGGGACGAATACCCGAACGTACCGCATCAAGGCCACGGCACGGACGCAGGCGTCTATCTCCGCCTTCAGCCTTACCATCGGCGGCACGGTCTATGAGGGCGTTATTGACAACAAGGCCAACACCATTACCGTGTCCGGTGTGGACGACAGCAAACTGTCAAGCACCTCCTTCGCCCCGGATGTGACGCTTGGGCCGGAGACGCTGGTCTGCTCTCCTGCTCCCGGTCTGGCGCAGGACTTCTCCCGCACGGTGCAGTACATCGTTGCGGGCAATGAAAAGGTGCTGTCCCGCACCTATACCGTCTCCGTGCTGAATAAGGCGGGGCAGTTGATCTCCGGCAGCGGCGGTGGAGGCGGCAGCGATCCTGTAACGCCGGCCACCGGCGCGAAGATCACGGCCTTTTCCGTGTTGGGCGTGGACGGCGTCATCAACCAGAGCGTAGGTACTATCACCGTAACGCTGCCTGCCGGTACGAACGTGACGGCGGTAGCCCCCTCCGTTACAGTGACGGCGGGCGCGGTGGTCAGCCCTGTGCCCGGCGAGGTGGTGAACCTGACCGTTCCAGTGGTCTACACCGTGACGTTGGGCGAGGAAACCAGCCGCTATACCGTCACCGTGACCTTCGAGCGCAGCGTTTCCCAGCAGCTTTGGGACGAGCTGGGCAACAACTCGGATGTGGCGGATCACCAGACCAGCCACACCAAGCGGGATTGGAGCTGAGTGCCATGAGGAAAAGAAAAACTGTATTTCTATTGCTGGCATGCCTGCTGCTGACGCTGGCGGCGGGCTGCGGGAAAGCACCCCAGCAGCCGCAGGAGCGCAGCAAGTGGGACATCCTTTCCGCCAAGTGCGGCGAAGCGGACTGTACCGTGTCCGTCACTAAGAATTGGGGCGGACAGGAAACGGGGCTGAGCTGTGTTGTGTTCATCCCTCCCACGGAGGGCATGGACGTGACCGCCGTCCCGCTGACGCTCCAGCTTTCCAAGGGCGCGACGCTGGACGAGACTGAGCCGTGCATCGTATCCATTGACGGTATGTCGCTGGTGGTGGATCTGACGGTTAGCGATCCCTGCATCACCGTGCAGAACGAGGGCTATACCCGCACCTACTGCCTGCGGCTCAAGGAGGCGATGGGATGAAGCGTATAGTATGCTTGCTGATCGCCGCGCTGAGCGTAAGCCTGCTGCTGGGCGGCTGTGGCCAAAACAGCGATCCGTTGGCTATCCGGGAGTTTATCATCGGCGACAGCATCGGCACGGTGGAACAGCGCGGCAGCGGCGCGGACGCGGAATACGTCATCTGCATCACGCTGCCGCTGGACACGGATTTCCGGAACTGCGCGGCCAATATCACGCTGGCGGACGGCGCGTCCGTCAGCGGGGAGAGCCCCTGCCTGAGGGCGGATGTAGGCGGCCGCATGGTGCTGGATCTGACGCTGGAGCAGCGGGATCTGATCATAGAAAACGGGTCAGCCAGCCGTTCTTACGGCTTTGAAATATCACTGAGCCGGTGAAACGGCTCATGAGAAAGAAGGGAGGGATGCGCGCAGGGCAGCGGCGATGACCTGGCGCAGGAAGCAGAAAAAAATATTATTTTGTAAAGGAGAAACAACATGAACATGACCAAACGCATTACTGCATTGTTGTTGGCTCTCGTGATGGCGCTGTCTCTCAGCACCATGGCATTTGCCGACGGCACCACGACGACTACGACGGGGAAAGTGACCCGCACGACCGTCAATTCCATTGACGCCGTGTCCTCCATCACCATTGGCGGCACCACCGCCTATTATGAGAAGGACAGCAATACCGGCGACCAGATCTATATCCGCGCCATGGTGGCCGGCGGCACCGAGAATGGCCTGAAGAGCACCAACGTGGTGATCAACCTGAGCAATGCCGGCGCCACCATCAACGGCGACCTTTCCTTCACGGGTGCGGGCAATGTCCGCACGGCGACGAATGTGAACCTGCTCAACAAGGTCTATACCGTGATCATCAGCACCTCCGAGGGCGGCGTCACGACCAGCAAGACCTATAAGCTGGCTGCCGGTCTGCCCAGCGGCGCCGTTGACATTGACGCGAACGATCCCCTGCGCATTATCAGCATCGTTGTCGGTGATGCAACGAATACTGCGATCTCTGCTACCAACGTGCAGAATCCCTTCATGGGCAACACCAAGTCGAACAAGGATGGCAAGTGGACCTTTATCAACTATAATGTCAACGCGAACCTGAACACGGTACCGGCTTCCCGTGCCAGCGTTCCGGCCACCCTCTCTCTGCCCACGAACACGACCGCTTCCGGCTGCTACAACGCCACCACCAACACCCTGGATCTTAGCACCGGAGCGCCCAAGCTGATCCTGACCAACGGCACCGAGAGCCGCAACTACTATGTGTTTGCCACCGATACCAATACCTTTAAGATCGAATACGGCTTTGACTTTACCGAGGCGGTCAATTCGACTGCATACAAGAACGGCGATCTACTCGAAGATGACTATACTGTAACAGACGCTGTTGATGATCTGATTGACATGGCGCATAGGTATTTTGCCAGCGCGGATGACGCAGCTAACATCACCTATGGCACCATTACGGTCACTGCCGGTGAAACCGTGATGGACATCATGCGCAAGTTTGCTGTTGCAAATCAGCTTGGCTCTGAGGTCCCCGAGGGCTGCACCTATATGGCGACCCTGAACGGCGTCGGTGAGTTCACCTTCGGCTCCATGTCCGGCTGGATGTATACCGACGGCCCGGATCGGAGCGAGATGGCGACCAATCCCAAGTTCTATGAGAACTGGAACACGCCTCCCATCGGCGCGGCCAGCTATACCCTGAGCGCGGGTGACAAGATCTGCTGGTTCATCTGCTGCGACTATACGCATCACCCCTGGTAAACGCACATCCCGTCAGGAGGGCAGGCGTCTGCCTGCCCTCCCGTGCAAGGAGAGTTATATGAAAAAACACAAACAAACGATCCTGCCGTTGCTGCTGCTGGCTGTGGCGCTGCTGTTGGTTGGCCTGTGCGACCGGGCGTATGCGGAGGAGTCTGCGCAATACCCGTATTTGACCTCATTTGAGATGATCGACGTTGGATTTACTGGTAAAACGTTTGACACAGGAAAAGATGGTACACCAATAGGAGTTAAATGGAAAAACTACCCAGATGGACCACAGGAATCCGCTGATAAGGCTTCTTGCGACTATGTCTTAGGCGAGATAAAAGTTTATACAAACGGTGTACCAACTGGAAATTGGAGAAAATGTAGAGCGTATGTGACGCCGGTATATACACTGGCAAACAGTGACCTGATTACCCAGTACGCGACAGCCAGTGGAAAGCAGGCGACAAATATTATAACGGCTGGCGATAGTACGACCGCTACTACAAGGAGCGACATAATCTGCTTTACCACCGCGGATGGGACAAAGTACGGATATAATCTTACCGTTCTGGATGGATCGGATCTGCAAGAGGAAAAGCCAACGGAGATCAAGCTGGAAAGCATTGCCGTGAACCGCACGGCGGAGGATACGGCCACCATCTATATAAAGTCCAATGTCGCGGGCACCTATTACTACGCTGTGACAGAGGCCGACGAGGAACCCTCGTTTGACGAAACGGCCGAGACCACAGCGCTGCGGCGCTACGCCAACACGATCCAGCTTACCGGCCTGACGGCTGGGGCCAAGAAGCTTCACATTCTGGCCAAGAGCGAAGGACTGGACAATGTGACGGTAAGCTTTGATGTTCCGAAATTTGCCGTTGCCCATTCGCTGTCCGCCTCCACATCGCTGATTTGGGAAGACCAGGGCGACAAGGACGGAAACCGGAAGGGCAATGTTGTCTTCACCAATCAGAGCGGGACCCCCATAACCAGCGCCTTCGAGGGCGAGACCGTTACGGCGATGGCGGAGCCGTATAGTGAAAGCCCTATGTACGAGTTTTCCTTTGTGCAATGGAAGAACGAGACCGGCATCAAACTGACCGAGGAACAGTGCAAGACGAATACGGTGACCTTCAAGATGCCGGATGCGGATGTCACGCTTTTCGCGGAATTTAAAAACGTCGGCACCACGGTCACATGGGGCTCCACCCCCAATGGGGCCCCGGCGGTCACGGTCAACGGCAACATGCGCGATACCCAGTATGTGTACCGTAGAGGAAGTTCGGCCAATGTGGGTTTCAACAGTGATGGTAACTGGAAGGAATCCTGGGTGCTTCTCGGCTGGGAGATCATGATCGACGATGTTGACCGCGCGAATGACCCGGAGTATGTGACATACAATGATGTTAGCGGCTACCCCAGCGTCAAACTGGCGGGGGACAACGTCCAGATCACGGCGAAGTTCCGGTCGAAGATCTTCGCCGCCGTGACCGCCAAGGCCAGCCCCGCCACCATGGGCAGCGCTGCCGTTTCTGTGGGCGGCGGCGACCCCGTGGAGAGCAAATCCGTGGTGTTCGAGGGCCAGACCGTTACCCTGACCGCCACCCCCAAGAGCGAGCGGTATAAGCTGGACGAAACGAATCCCTGGACGGTGACGGACAGCAGCGGCGCGGCCATCGCGGTCACGCCGGTCACTCCGGAAACGCCGGAAACCCAGGCGGACACGGGAACCACCGGCGATACCGGTGATACGGGCGATACGGGAACCACTGAGACCCCGGAGACGCCGGAGGTCACCAAGGATTACAGTCAGGTCACCTTCACCATGCCCAGCACCGGCAAGGACATCACCGCCACGGCAAACTTCGTGGTCGATACGTCCAAGCCCAACGACGACTGCTCCCTGCTGCGCGTGGAGCTGTGGTCCGCTGACGGCAAGAATAGGCTGGCCAGCTCCAACAAGTCCGGCGACACCTACACCATCGAGCTGCCCGCCAGCGTGGCCGTCTCTGACCTGCCCAACCTGCGCCTGAAGTTCATCTGCGGCGACGCGGCAAAAGCGGTCGTCAAGCAGGGCAATACCGAGTGGAGCAAGGATGGTCAGGCCTGCGGCATCACGACGCTGGGCCAGACGCAGGTGTTCACCGTTGTCGCGGAGGACGGCCAGACCAGCGCCCCCTACAAGGTCGTGATCAACGCCGAGACGAAGATCACCGCCGTGACGCTGCTGAACGGCACCGAGACCATCGCCTCCGGCAAGCTTTCCGGCAGCAAGTGGACCATCACCCTGCCCGACAGCATCGACGCGGATCTGCTGGCCAAGATCGGCGCAAGCGACACGATCTTCATGAAGATCGAGTACGCCGGTAAGTCCCTGAAGCAGGTGGCCACCACCAACGGAACCGGCTACGACGACGCCGGACAGAAGGACTCCTGGGCCTCCGGCAAGATCATGTGCGCCATCAGCCCCGGCAGCGAAGCGCAGTTCATCGTGACCGGCATCGACGGCCTGACCAGGAAGTACACCATCGCCATCACCCAGCCCAATGTGTCCACCACGCCCGTCCTGACCAAGGTCTCGGTGGAGCGCACCAGCGACAACGCCGCCACCGTGAAGTTTACCTCCAGCATGGCGGGCAACTACTTCTACAAGGTGGTGGAAAAGGGCGCGGCGGCTCCCACGGTGGACACCACCAAGGGCGGCACGACAGCGGTCAAGGGTGAGAACACCATCACCCTGACCAACCTGTCCGCCGGCGCGCGGGATATCTACATCGTGGTCAAGAGCCTTTCCAACGTGGAGTGCGATCCCTTCAAGATCGAGATCCCCGCCTACGGCAGCACCGAAACGCCGGATGAGGGCGACTTTACGATCTCGGTGAACGCGCCTCCCACCGGCGGCACCATCACCACCAACCGCACGAAGGCCAACGAGGGCGACGAGATCATCGTCACCGTCACGCCCAAGACGGGCTATCAGATGAAGGCGGGGTCCCTGCGGTATGCGTTCTCCGCGCCCGGCGCTGCGTACACGACGATCACCGGCAACAGCTTCAAGATGCCCGGCGGTGACGTCAGCATCACCTGCGATTGGGAGACCGCCAGCACCACCGTCAACGGCATTACGGCCTTCTCCATCAACGGTGTGGCCGGTGCGGTGAACAATACCACCAATACCATCACCATCACCATGCCCCGCGGCACGGATGTGACGAAGCTGACTCCTGTCATTGCCACAAACGGCGTTAAATCCCTGACACCTGGCAGCGGCGAAACGGTGAACTTCACCAATGCCGTGACCTACACCGCCGCCATGGAGGATGGCAGCAGCAAAACCTATACTGTCACGGTCTACGTGGACAAGGGGACGCTGGCCGATCAGTTCTGGGATAAGCTGACGGATTTCGCCACCCAAGTTCCCTGGTGGCAGTATGCCGAAAAACAGCAGAGCACCAGCAAATATCCCAAGTATTGGTAAGTAGATGGCTCCCGACCCCACAGACACCCTGAAATACCAATCGCAAAACGAACAAAAGAGCAGCCATTCCTAGGAATGGCTGCTCTTTCTCTGTAATGACTCAGGCACGGGCGTGATGGGCGTTGGCCTCCCCGTGTGCCTGAACCCCGCCTACCCCCACGTCATGGCACTATGGGGCTCTGAAGGGGCTGAGTGCGACTGCGAAGGCAATTGCTATACGCCGCGCGACTCACGAAACGTAAATACGCATTTGATGTGTCAGAGCAGGGATGCCAGTTAAGCATTGAGCCAGTTGTCGAGAATAGGCCGCACCGGTTGAATAAATGAAGGAAGACCACTTGCCGAAAACAGCAGGTAGCCTTCCCTTAGATAGAGAGTGATTTCCTTGGAATTTGTCCTTCCGAACGTATTGACAATATACTCGATTATGCTACGCTGGGATTAGGGGGTTAGGTGCGGGCGAGGAGCAGTGTCCCTGCCTGAGCTTTGTCTGCGAAAGCTGCTGTGGTTACTGCGGAGCTACAGTGGATGTGGAGTCCGAGTTGCTTACTTGCTCAGGTCGCCTTGCGAGTCCCAAATCACCATCGGTGTATTCGTCAAGGATAGTAGATATTTCATCATCAATACGTATGACTGTCAGCGAAACATAGTGCAGCTTCGCTCGCCAATCTTGCCTGCGCAAAGTATGCTTCAACTCCTCAAATGCCTTTTCGCTGTTCAGGATGATGATCGTGTGAATCCTTGGGATATTCTTATCGTTCTGCAAACCGAGGATCACATCTGAAGCAAGTATGTCGTGCCCGGTAAAGTAGTAGAAAAACCATCCTTCATCGCCTTTTTCGTTGACTAAAAAATGATGCATGTTCTCATAGTTCGTATCTAGACCGCGGCTACGCGGAGAGTGTTTTGACGAATATGGCATGAGGAGGGTTGTTTCAAATATCTTGTCTATAAAAGATATGATGCGAGTGCCGTAGTAGAGTAGCTGCCAACTCTGAATCAGTTCGATTACTTCGCGTGTGTCTCTTATATACTTCGCCAAGTCAATGTCCAGCCCTAATCTATATGCAACCAGATTCCATTCAGGCTTTGACTTAACGTTCTCGGTTCTTAAAAATCGAGAAAACAAACTGGGGGATAGCTCATATTTTGTTGCAATATCCACCTGCGATACCTTGGGGTTCTGTTGTAAAAATACGTTGATTACATTTTTGACTAAGTTTGTGTCCCTAGGAAACCTATCTCTGCTTCCTGTGAGTGCCATTGTCTTTACATAGTAACCTTCGAATTCGTACAGGTCGTTTGCCTTATGTACCTTTTCGCTCACATGAACACCTCCCGTCATTAAATAATAGTACCATTTGAATAAAAAAAAGTCAAGCATGCGGCTTGATAAATAAATCTGTTGAGATAACGCGCCTGTGTTTAGACGGTTGATGCACTAATATAAATGGTTATGTTTATTTTTTTGAACCATACTGTTGACTTTTGTAAATATATATGTTAATCTAAAAGTGCAAAAAGTCGCGGCGGCACAGCGGGGTTCACGACTTTTGAGAAATCTAGACTTCTAGGATTGATGCAAAAAAAGAAGGGAGGCGAATTATTACCCAGGATGCGGCATACAGTACGGGTCGGCTCGCCCGGAATCAACGCCTGTGGAGACGGATTTCTGTCGTTGAAGCAGGAAGCTACTCTGCAGCAGGGCCATATAAAAAGGCTGCCCCCATTTGCAGATGGGGGCAGCCATCCAAGCACACCGTGGTAGGGTCCATGATGCACCTGTAGGACAATATGTAAGCGAATACTTCAAGATTCTTTAATCTCAGAAAACTTTGCATCCAAGTATAACCATGTTGAAAAAGATTTAACCTCATTATTCACGCCGAAAAGAGGTAATAGTAAATATACTAAAACTTTTTGTTTTAACAATAGGGGTGAATATCCTATTTATTCGGCAAACAACAATGAGCCGTTGGCATATGCAAACTTTTTTGATTATGACGGCAGTTTCCTAACAATATCGGTAAATGGTATTGCAGGACGAATTACAAAAAAAGAAGGAAAATTTTCAATAAATGCCGATAGAGTTATCCTTGTACCGCTTGTTGAAAACATAGATTTAGATTATATAAGATTCACCGTTGAACCAATCCTCAGAAGCAAGATAAAAGGAAGAATGGGACACGATGGGCAAAATGAATTTACTAAATTACCAGGCGGAACAATCGAGCGAGTGAAAATTTCAATACCAATAAAAGAGGATGGTAGTTTTGATTTAGAAGCTCAGCAAGAGATAGCTAACAAATATAGGAAGATTCAGCAAATCAATTCATCTATTTACCAGCAGATAGATGAATTGATAAATATTAAAATTGCTCTATAAACATGGTGTGAGTTTGGTGCAAATTTGGTGCAACATCTTATGCGACACCATGAAAAATATCAAACGATATGCGATTACACCCTCACAATATCCCACGATATGAGCGTTATTCACGATGTAAAACACCATGAAACACCAATGCAAAAACTCCAAGCGCTGATCGGACGCAAATTCACAACTCAAAAGCTCAAAAACCCCGGAAAATCCGCATTTTCCGGGGTTTTCTTATGCTCATTTTTCATAAAATATGACTGATTTTCTCCATCCTTTCCTTTGACCATCGACCGTTTTGCAAAGCTTGTTATACCACGCAAGCATAAGGCCTATGTTAAGCAAGAGGTCTTTGGGGTGATTGGAACAGCGAAAGACTGGCTTTTACTACCCGGTTGACAAAACGGACCATTTCCTCTTTGCTGTACTTGTCATAGCCCTCCACGACGACATGCATCAAACCGTTTGACAGATGGGTATACATCATTTCCAGCTCTGTCTCACTGGCTCCGGGCAGTTCTTTCCGCCAGTAAGCAATGCTGTCCGCCTTGGCCAGGGCAATCATCCGCATGAGGACCGTTGCGTTTGTATTCCCCAAAATCAGGACGCGGCACGCCGTTTGATTCTGATCGACCATATCGTAGATGGCTTCGATCAGAGCCGTCACATCAAACGAATTGACATAGCGAAGGGATTTCTCAAATGTATCGATGAGTTCATTCTCAATGCTCTCCATCAGGGCAAAGCAATCGCTGTAATGGGCATAGAAGGTGGCACGGTTAAGCTGCGCCAGCGCGCAAACCTCCTTCACCGTAATTCTGTTTACAGGTTTTTCCTTCAGCAGCTTCAGAAAAGACTGCTTGAGCACCATTTGCGTATAGCGTTTCCTTGCATCCATCTTCTCCATATAGAGCTCCTCCAAAAAAAGTTTACAAAGAAAAGCAACGCTTTGACAGAAAGTGTTGTTTTTCTTTCGGTCGTACGGCAAGTGCTGATTGTTTCTGCCTTTCCCCTCAAGTATACTGTATTTGTGAAAGATAATCAACACTTGTATGCTTATTTGAGGAGGCTTTTTTAATGTATGATAAATATCTTGTTACAGGTGCCACCGGCTTCCTTGGCAGAGCTGTTGTAGAAGCGCTGGTACGCCGCGGCACACGAGTGCATGCGCTTGTGCTGCATGATGACCCCTATATCAATTTGCTCCCCAAAGAAGTCCATACCGTCATCGGTGATGTGTGTGTGAAAAACTCACTGACAGACTTCTTCGCGGATGCGGACAGCCGTACCTGTGTGATTCACTGCGCCGGTATCGTCTCTGTCGCGTCCAGACCCGGTTCGAAGCTCTATCAGGTCAATGTAGGTGGGACATGGAGCGTTCTCCGGCAATGTATGGAGCGTAATGTGGGCAAAATGGTCTATGTCAGTTCCGTCCATGCCATACCGGAAAAGCCAAAGGGCTGCATCATTACGGAGGATTGCGAATTCTCTCCGGGGCTTGTGGACGGAGATTACGCCAAGAGCAAGGCAACCGCAACAGAGCTTGTCTTCAATGCGGCAGAGCGCGGGCTGAATGCCAGCATTGTCTTCCCCTCCGGTATCATCGGGCCGGGCGATATACAGGGAGGGAGCTTCACCTCAATGGCGAAATCGTTTCTTTCCAGAAAGCTGCCCTTTGCCGTTTGCGGCGGATATGACTTCGTGGATGTGCGAGATGTGGCAAAAGGCATTCTCGCCTGTTCCGAAAACGGAGAGCCCGGCAAAGGATACATTTTGTCCGGCCACTATGTCACCATTCGCAAGATGCTTCAGCACGTGGGAAAGACTGCAAAGCTGAAGTATCGCCCCATCTGCCTGCCACTGGGGCTTGCAAAGCTGGCGGCTCCATACTATGAACGTCGAAGCACGAAGGAGCGAAAGCCGCTGTTTTTCACCCCTTATTCCGTTGCTGTTCTTGCCTCAAACGGGCAATTCAGTCATGCTGCAGCATCGGAATGCTTTGCGTATCATCCGCGCCCGCTGGAGGAGACCTTGCGGGACATGACAGCCTGGCTTTTGGAGCAGAGGAAAAAGGACGAAGTGTGACCTCACCTCAATAAAAAGCACAAAGCACCTTGAGCAGGCTGCGTATGTTACTGATATACTCCGCAATCTCAGCTGCCATCAACAGGCTGTCCTCCGCCCTTCGCTGCGGGTGAGCTTCGCCGTGATAAACAATTCTGAACGGAGGAAAGAAGATGAAAACAGGAAAAAAACTACTCACAGGATTACTTTTGGCGCTTTGCGCCGCTCTTTAGGGGCGCGGGCAAACAGCCCCGCGCCCCATTCGCTGTCTTCCCAGAAAAAGACGGCTGTTCCTCAAAAGAACAGCCGTCCCGTTTTTTTCTGCTGATATGTATCTGAAATCAGACCACAAACAGGTACAGGAGATATCTACAAGTCTGTTTGTCAGCCCATATCGGCGGATAGAGCCTTGCTGATTTGGGCTTGCAGTGCCTCCGCCTGCTTCTTTTCCGTAATCGCACCCACGATGGGGTCGCCCACGATGTTGCCGTTCCTGTCAACCACATAGGTGGTGGGATAGGCAAAGATATTGGTGGTGAACTTTCCCGCCTCACCGTCGGAAGCGAAATACACATTCTGATAGGTCGCGCCCTTCTTGGCAAGCACATCTTTGGCCTCGGAAATGGCCGTCTCGTTGCCGTCCAGCGTGAAGGTGTTGACGCCGATGAGGGCGCCGCCCTTCTCCGCAAGCTCCTTGTTCAGCGCGTCCAGCTCGGCAAGCTCTCCCACGCAGGGGTTACAGGTGGTAAACCAAAAATTCACAACGGTGACGGCGTTTTTGGCGAACAGCTCGCTGCTCTTCACCGTGTTACCGTCCAGATCCTTGCCCTCAAAGGCGGGAAACTTCTGCATACTGCCATCGTCAGGCGGCGTGGTCATATCGCTGCCCGCCGGGACGCTCGTATTGTCATCACTATCAGGCGTCTCTGACAGCCAGGGATACTTCGTCTCCAGCTCCGCCCGCTGGTTCTCAATATCCTTGATCTTGGTGGCCTCGCCGGTGAGCAGCGTCAGCTCCTCCTCGGTGAACTGATCCTTGGCATTCTCGATGGTCTTGAGCAGAAAATCGCCGTAGTTGCCGCCGTCCTCTATCATGGCCATGCCCTTATCGGCTGCCATAAAGACCTTTTCCCAAAGAGCTGTGTTTTCCGACAGGATGGCATTTTCCTGCGCCTTCAGCTGCTCATACAGCGCTTTTGCCTCCTCACCGCCATCATTGCCGTCTGTGTCCTCTGCGGGCTTTGTGCCACAGGCGACCATACCGGCGGCCAGCACCAGCGCCAGCAGCAGTGTGATGATTTTCTTTACGTTCATTTTGTTTCCTCCGTTTTTAATGTATTTGCAGGTTCTACAGGTTCTTTTTTGCCGTCTCCAAAGCCGTAGCGGAAACTGACGGCGTTGGTGGGACAGGCGCGGATGCACATCCCACAGCGGATGCACTCGGTATGGTTGGGCGTTTTTGTCACGTCCACATCCATTTTGCAGGCCTTGGCGCATTTTCCGCAGGAGACGCATTTGTTCCTATCCACCTTCATCTGGAACAGGGACACCCTGTTAAACAGCGCGTAAAACGCACCCAGCGGGCACAGCCACTTGCAGAAGGGCCGGTAAAATACGATACTCAGCACGATCACCGCCAGCAGGATGCTGAATTTCCAGGTAAACAGGCTGCCCAGCGCCGCCCGGATGCCGGAATTGGCAAGGGACAGTGGGATGGCCCCCTCCAGCACGCCCTGGGGGCAGAGATACTTACAGAAGAAGGGGTCACCCATGCCTACGTCGTTGACGAGAAACGCCGGCAGCAGGAAGACCATCACCAGCAGCACGGCGTACTTGAGGTACGTCAGGGGCTTGAGCTTTTTTGTTGAGAGCTTCTTCGTGGGGATCTTATGCAGCAGCTCCTGAAACCAGCCGAAGGGACACAGGAAGCCGCAGATGAAACGCCCCAGCAGTACTCCCAGCAGAATGAGAAAGCCTGTGATATAATAGGAGAAGCTGAACTTGGAGGACCCCACCACCGCCTGAAACGCCCCGATGGGACAGGCGCCGGAGGCTGCCGGGCAGGAGTAGCAGTTCAGCCCCGGCACGCAGACGGTCTTGCCCGCGCCCTGATACAAGCCGCCCTTGAGAAAGTTCGGCAGGTGCAGGTTGGTCAATAAGGCCGCCCCCGCCTGTATCCAGCCCCGAAAACGGGCCAAAAGATGGGACACGCCCGAAGTATTCTTCTTATCCAATGCCCACACACTCCAGACATAATTTGATCGCTTTGCTCAGCACCGTGGCGGCCTCGCCCCGCCAGACGCCGAAGCACAGCATGGCGGCTCCCGCCAGCAGCAGCGTGACCTGCGCTGCTGCCTTCTTCCTGTGACTCATTTTGATCACCCTTTCCTGTTTCTGCGGCCTATCATAGCGCAGGCGGGTTAAAATCTCTGTTAAGAACAGAAATTTAACACAAATCTTATCCGGCTCTGCTATAATAGGAGACAACCTGTTCATTAAGGAGGCGACTATGCACCTTTTGATTGTAGAGGACGAGCGCGCCCTGTGCGACACCGTCGCCCGCAGCCTGCGGCGGTCGGCCTACAGCGTGGATTGCTGCTACGACGGCGAGAAGGCGCTGGAGCTGCTGGAAACGGAGCGGTACGATCTGGTGCTGCTGGATCTGAACCTGCCGAAAAAGGACGGAATGACGGTGCTGCGCACCCTGCGGCAGACCGACAGAGAGACACCTGTGCTGATCCTCTCCGCCCGCAGTGAGGTGGAGGACAAGGTGGATGGGCTGGATGCCGGCGCCAATGACTATCTGGCGAAGCCCTTCCATCTGGCGGAGCTGGAGGCGCGCATCCGCAGCCTGACCCTGAGGCAGTTTACCCAGCAGGATGTGGTGCTGCGCTGCGGGCAGCTCACCTTTGATGCCCGTGCGCGGGCAGTTTCCGCCAACGGGCAGCCCCTGACGCTGACCCGCAAGGAGACGGGGATCCTGGAATACCTGATGGCGCATCAGGGGCGGCCTGTGAGTCAGGAGGAGCTGATGGATCACGTCTGGGACAACAGCGTGGACAGCTTCAGCAACTCCATCCGCGTCCACATCTCCGCCCTGCGGAAGAAGCTGCGCACCGCGTTGGGCTACGACCCTGTCCGCAACCGCATCGGCGAGGGCTATCTGATGGGAGGGGACGAAGAATGAAGCGGCTTTCCCTGCAGTGGCGCATCACACTGATGTCCGTCCTGCTCATCGGCATCACCTGCGTGGCCATGAATCTGCTGCTCTGTTCCTCCGGTGTGTACTATATGGACACCATTGCAGACAGCTTACAGGGCGGCGGCA
>ENA-UOJC01002729-UOJC01002729.1-human-gut-metagenome-genome-assembly--contig:-C104-NODE-2729-length-18304-cov-15.233163_pt1 | contig 18304 bp, 16 predicted proteins | sample MGYA00242339_ERZ723886 | MGnify/ENA metagenome assembly ERZ723886 | reverse complement strand
TACTTGTTTTACCTACTTTTGCCTAGGATTTATGGCTTCAGCCCCTACTCCTAAGGGGAAGGCCGCAGGTTCGACTCCTGTCCGGGACATGATATAAAACAGCGGCAGATTTCCGTTTTCGGAAAACTGCCGCTGTTTGTTTTAAGAAGATGCCGCTATCTTGCCGGCCAGTTCTTCCATCTCATCCATCGAAAGATGCACATATCGTACATTCTTATCCTTACATCGAGATCCAGCCCAGAGCATTGGCCACAGAGCTCACCAGAATGATGGCCGCGAACACGGGGCACAGATAGCGGATCATAAAGTTGAAGATCTTTTTCCGACGGAACGGTTTCCCGTCGGCGGTGACCTCCACTTCGATCTTTTCCACCCCGATGACCCGCGACACCAGCAGGCAGGTGGCAATGGCCGCAATGGGCATCATGACCGAGTTTGTCAGGAAATCGAAGAAATCCAGGAACTGCATCCCGAACACCGTCACACCGGCCAGAGGACCATAGCCCAGGGCCGACAGACTGCCCAGTGCCACCATAATGACGCCAATGCAGCCGGTCGCTTTCTGGCGGCTCCAGCCCAATTCATCCTCAAAGGTGGAAACGGCACTCTCGGTCAGAGCAATGGAGCTTGTGACCGCAGCAAAAAGGACCAGAAGGAAGAACAGCACGCCGACAACGTGGCCGAACCCCATGCTCTCGAACACTTTGGGAATGGTGATGAACATCAGCGAGGGACCTGCCTGCAGGGTATCCGGGTCACCGCCGGAGAAGGAGAACACTGCCGGAATGATCATCAGACCTGCCATGATGGCAATGGCCGTGTCAAAGACCTCGACGTTCTCGGTGGATTCCTCAATGGAAACGTCCTCTTTCATGTAGGAACCAAAGGTCACGAGAATGCCCATGGCAATGGACAGCGAGTAGAACATCTGCCCCATGGCGGTGACGACGGTCATCCAGGAAAAATTGGCCACGTTGGGCACCAGGAAGTACTTAACGCCTGCCAGTGCACCCGGACGGGTGACCGAGTAAACGGCAATGATCACCGACAGGACCACCAGAACCGGCATCATCAGCTTGGACACCCGTTCCACACCATTGCGTACCCCGGCAAAAATGATGACCAGCGTAAAAATGGTAAAGATGAGGAAACACACCTCTGCAGACAGACCGCTGGAAATAAAGCCGGAAAAATAGCCGTCCTGTGCCAGCTCACTGCCGTGGCCGCTGACATATGCGGAAAGATACCGGATGACCCAGCCGCCAATGACCGAATAATACGGTACGATCAGAATGGGAATGACTGCATTGATCCAGCCGCCGAATTTCAGCCTGCCGCTTTTGCCGAATGCGCCAAATGCCCCCACCGGGCTCTTTTTGGTCATGCGGCCAAGCGCTGTTTCGGCCACGATCATGGTATAGCCAAACGTAACGGCCAGCACGATGTACACCAACAGAAAAATTCCACCGCCGTATTTTGCGGCGAGATACGGGAAACGCCAGATGTTGCCCAGACCCACCGAAGCGCCTGCGGCACTCAGCACAAAGCCGATCTTGCCGGAAAAGGCACTTCGTTTGCTGTGTTTTTTATCCATAAATCCTTCTTCTCCTATTCTGTGATTCGGTCGGAACGTGGTTCCAGTGTAGCACGGTTCATGAAAAAACTCAATCATTTTCCGGTCTTTATCAAAAATGTTGATATACTTGTTCTGCAAATGAGAGAGGGCCTCCCCCGGCTTGCGCCGGAGAAGGCCCTCTCTCATTTGGCTAACGATGCATATATGGAAGAAGGGGAATCACATAACCAGATAGCCGCCATCCACAGGGATGATGGCACCGCCCAGGTAGTCGCTGGCATGAGAAGCCAGGAAGATGCAGCAGCCCTTCATGTCATCGGGGGTGCCCCAGCGGTGAGCGGGAATGCGCTGGGTCAGCTCGTCGTAACGCTGCTGGGTGAACTTGGGGTTCTTCGGGTCGGTCAGGGCCACGTTCATTTCGGTGTCCATGTAGCCCGGAGCGATGGCGTTGACGTTGATGCCATACTGCAGCAGGTCGTTGCTGAAGGCCTTGCACAGCTGCATCACGCCGCCCTTTGCAGCGGAGTAAGCGGGCACGGTCTTGCCGCCAAACCAGGAGCACATGGAGGCGATCATGATGATTTTGCCGTAGCCCTTGGCCTTGAAGATGTTGGAAGCAGCACGGGACAGCCAGAACACGGAGTTCAGGTTGGTGTTGATCACATCATCCCAATCCTTGTCAGGGAACTCGTTGGAGGGGTGACGGCGCTGGATGCCGTGGGCCGGCACCAGGATGTCCAGATCGCCCAGCAGCTCGACGCACTTGTTGAATGCTTCGTTGCACTGGTCACGGTCGGACAGGTCCGCCTTGACGCCGTAGCACACAAAGCCGCGTGCCTTGAACTCGTCGGCAACCTGATAGACCTTGTCGGAAGTGCCGATGATTGCCACTTCTGCGCCGGACTCCATCAGGCCCTCTGCCATGCCCTTGCCCAGGCCGCGGGTGCCACCGGTAACGATTGCTTTCTTGCCGGTGATATCAAACAGACTATTAACCATTTTTATGCCTCCAAAACAAGATGTTCTTTACAGTTTCTTACGGAGTCTGCAGCGCGCCGTCCATGCGGCGGGTCTGCGTCCAGGTCGTTACGGTATTTTCGCAGGGGTACTTCTCGGCTTCCTTCTCGATCAGGTCCACGCCAAGGCCGGGCTTGTCGTTTGCGTAAACGTAGCCGTCCTTGTACTCGGGCAGACCGGGGAACACCTCCAGCAGAGCACCATGGGGTCCCTTCAGCTTCTGGATGACGAAGTTGGGCGGCTCAATGCCGGACCACTCCTGCACGCCGAAGTTCGGGGCAGCCAGGTCGATGTGAACGTTGGCTGCATGAGCCAGCGGGGACATATCACCGGGGCCATGCCATGCGGTGCGCACGCCGAACTGCTCTGCAAAGATCTGCAGCTTGCGGGCGGGAGTGATGCCGCCCACCTGGGTGATGTGCACACGGATGTAGTCGATCAGGCGCTCGGTGATGAGGGTGCGGTACTCGTAGGGGTTGTTGAACAGCTCGCCTTCCGCGATGGGAATGGAAGAAGCGTTCTTGATCTGGCGGATGTACTCCACCTGTTCCAGAGAAACGGGGTCCTCCAGGAAGGTCAGGTGGTAGGGCTCCAGCTCCTTGGCCAGACGAACGGCATCGGCCGGAGTGATGCGCTCGTGCACATCGTGCACCAGGCCGATCTCATCGCCCATCTTGCTGCGGATGCCGTCGAACAGTTTGACGGTATCACGGATGTAGGCATTGCCGTCCAGATACACGCCGGGCTTTGCGCCCACCGGTGCACCGGCCGGGGTATGGCCGTACTCGCTGCCGCCGTAACCGCCGCACTGGCAGCGGATGGTCTTGACGCCGATCTCACGGTACTTGGCGATGTTCTCGCAGATCTCGGACAGGTCGCGGCCATCGACGTGGCGGTACACCGGCACGCCCTCGCGGCACTTGCCGCCGAACAGCTGGTACAGGGGCATGTTGGCCATTTTGCCTTTGATGTCCCACAGGGCCATGTCCACACCGGAGATCGCATTGTTCTCGATGGGGCCATTGCGCCAGTAGCCGTTCTGGTGCATGAGCTGCCAGATGTCGTTGATGTCCGAAACATCCCGGCCGATCAGCAACGGGCGCAGATATTCTTCCACGACCAGCTTGACGGCCAGATGCCGGTAAGCGAAGGTACCGCAGCCCAGGCCATACAGGCCCGGCTCGCTGGTTTCCACCTTCACCACCAGAAGGTTGATGCCTTCCGGCGCGGTGCAGATGGTTTTGATGTCTCTGATGGTTACCATGAATCACTCCTTATCGGATCAGGAAGGTGCAGAAGGTCTCGGAGAATACGCACAGGAAGAACACTGCAACGTAGCCGATGAAGAAGGGGATCTCAGCCTTGGAGATCTCGCCGATTTTCAGTTCACGCACAGAGCGGGTGACCTGCACAGCGGAGAAGATGTTGACAGCCACGGGAGGAGTCATGGTGCCGATGACGTTGGAGATGCACAGGATCATGCCAAAGTGGATGACGTTGATGCCCATGCTCTCGGCGATCGGCCACAGAACGGGGACCAGCAGAACTGCGATGGCGGTGCCTTCCATGAAGGTGCCGAAGATCAGCAGGATGATGGCCACGACCAGGCAGAACAGGGTCTTGTTCAGGTTCATGGAGACGACCAGCTGCACCAGAGCAGCGGAAGCACCGGAGAAGGTGAACACCCAGGAGAATGCGGTGGAAGCTGCGATGATGAACAGGATCATGGCAGCGCTCTTAGCAGACTTCATCAGGATGGGGATCAGGTCGGCGATCTTGATCTCCTTGTAGATGAACACACCGGCGATGAAAGCCCACACGCAGGCCACAGCAGCGGACTCGGTAGCGGTCAGCAGGCCGGAGTAGATGCCGCCCAGGATGATAACAGGGGTCATCAGAGCAGGCACAGCCTCCAGGAAGATCTTGCCGATCTCACCGGCGGTATGCTTGGTCTCAGCCTTGGGCCACTTTTCCTTGTGAGCATAGTACAGAGCTTCCAGGATCAGGACGATCATGATCAGAATGCCGATGACCATGCCCTGGCTGAACATGTTGGTGACGGACGCACCGGTCAGGGTGCAGTACAGCACCATGATGATGGACGGGGGAATGACCGGGCCCAGGCCGCCGGCGATGACCAGCAGACCGGCGGTGCGGTCCTCCGGGTAGCCCTGCTTGACCATGTCAGCGTACAGCATGGAGCCGATAGCAACGACGGTTGCGGGAGCGGAACCGGACAGAGCAGCGAAGAAGGCACAGGCGATGACCAGAGCCACGCTCATGCCGCCGCGGATGTTGCCGATGAGGCAGTTTGCAAAGTTGACGATACGACGGGAGATGCCGCCGCCGGCCATCAGGTTGCCAGCCAGGATAAAGAAGGCAATGGCCATGATGGAGGTGGACTGCAGGCCGCCGAACACGCGCTGTGCGATAACGGCAGGCGAAACGCCCAGGTTGCCCAGAGCCACAGCGGCCAGAGAGCCGATGCCCAAGGACATGGAAATGGGGACTCCGATCAGAACGCAGACTGCGAAGATCAGAAACAGGATAACGCCAGCATTCATGATCACTTCGCCTCCTTCTTCTTGATGATGCCGTCGATGATGGCATCAATGTTGGTGATGTCGCTCATGTCGATGTGCATCATCTCACCCACCAGCATCAGGATCTGGTTGATGACGATCAGTGCAAAGGAGATGACCAGCGAGATGTAGATGACGTACATAGGCACCTTCATGACCGGGGTGGTCTGACCGGCGCTCATCTGCTTGGCCACCAGGGCCACGCTGAAGCGCAGCATGGTGCAGGAGAACACGATCAGGGCCACTTTGGCGATGAAGTTGATGACCTTGCCGACCATGGTACCCTTGAGCTTTTCGGTCAGGGCGGTCACGCTCACCTGCGTGCCGTCGCGCAGACCCAGCTCGGTGCCGATCAGGGCCATATAAACCATGCAGTACAGGGCCAGTTCCTCGGTCCAGGGCATGGATCCTTTGATAAAGTTGCGGTTCACCACCGAGATAAAGTAGCACACGACCATGATCACAAAGGTCAGGGCCGTTGCCCACAACTCGGCCAGGGTGACACCACGAACCACTTTCTTCAGTGCTTTCATGGAAGCTCCTCCTGTGTATGACAGCAATCCGCGGATGCAGCCTCAGAGGCTGCATCCGTGAACTGCGGCACAGATAGGCGTTCTATCTATGCGGGTTTCTTCTTATAAACGTGCAGGGTCTGGCCAGGCTTAGGCCTGAGCCGCCTTGGCGGCATCCACAGCAGCCTGCCAGGTTGCATCGTAGCTCACGCCGTTAGCACTCTTCTTGGCCTCGTAAGCAGACTTCAGCTCGTCGGTGTCGATGTCGTACATGGTGACGCCCACGCCTTCCAGCTGGCCAATGGCCTCGTCGTTGGCCTCGTTCAGGTACTGCCACTGCTTCTCGCAGCCAGCCCAGACAGCCTCCACGAAGGTATCCTTCATGTCGTCGGGGATCTTGTTCCAGGCGTTATCGCTCATGCACAGGGGGATGTAAACGAAGCAGTGATGGGTCTTGGTGACAGAGGTGACACCAGCCTCATAGAACTTGTTGACCCAGCAGTTGGACACAGCGTTCTCGCAGGCGTCGATGGTGTTCTGCTGCAGAGCGGTGAACTGGTCGCCGGCTGCCAGAGCAACGGGGTTTGCACCGAAGGAGGTGAAGGCCAGCAGCTGACCGTCGTTCTGCATGGTGCGGATCTTGACGCCGTTGAAGTCTGCCATGGTCTGGATGGGCTTCTTGCTGAACACATCACGGAAGCCGGACTCCATGTAGCCGATGACGTGGATACCCTGAGCGTTTGCCTTCTCCTGGATCAGATCGCCCAGCTCATTGCGCACAGCGTAGTTGGCCTGATCCTGGCTGTCCCACAGGAAAGCCTGGTCCAGGATGCTCATCTCGGGGATGTAGTTTGCCAACACGGAGTTTGCGCAGCTTGCGATGTCCAGGTCGCCCTGAATGGCCATGTCCAGAGTATCAGACTCGCCGCCCAGAGTGCCGCCTGCAACCACCTTGATCTGGAACTGGCCGTTGGTGGCCTCGTTCACGCTGTCCGCGATGGCCTGAGCGCCCTTGTAGTAGTTGGACTGCTCGTTATCGACCATGGACAGGGTGAAGGTGACGGACTCACCGGAAGCTGCAGCGCCAGCGGTGGAGCCAGCCGTGCTGCCGGCGGTGGAGGCAGAAGAGCCGCCGCAGGCTGCCAGAGCAGCAGATGCGCCGATGATGCCGGCTGCCTTCAGGAAAGAACGACGAGAAATAACGTTTTTCATGGTAAGATCTCCTTCTTCACTTGTGTATATGCTTCGCTTTCTTCCAAGACGCACATCGTCATGTGACGTATGACGTCTTATGTTGGCTAAAATATAACACCGTCAACAGAGCTTGTCAACGGTGTCCGACTCAATTCTCCATATTTTACAAACGGAAAATTCATATTTTGTTAATTATCACGATTCTGGTTCCGCTCCATGCTCATGCGCCGCACGATCTCGATGCTCTCGCTGTTTTCGGACACATGCTCATACATGCTATCGTACGCTTTTTGGGGGTCGTTGGCGCAGATGGCCTCCGCGATCTGCCAGTGGGTGCGGATGGTGTCCTCCAGCAGGCGGGGTGCCTTGAACTTGGTGAACATCTCAATACTATAGGTAATCACGGGCATGATCTCGGTGATCACACTGTTGTGGGTGCAGCGGGCCACATAGGCGTGGAATTCCTTGTCGGCCGGGCCGTGGTCCTCGCCGGAACGGATCTTGTGCTCCACCTGCTCACACAGCTGGCGCAGAGTGTCCTTTTCGTTTTCCTCAATGCGCTGGGCGGCCAGCTGAGCCACCCACGGCTCCAGCTGCAGGCGCAGCTCCATCAGGTCCACCGCCAGCGTGATCTTATCCTTTACATAGGCAAAGCCCAGCGGGTCCTCGATCTGACCCGGCTTTTCCACCACAAAGGTGCCCTTGCCCCGGCGGATCTCCAGACAGTTGCGTGCCACCAGCAGCTTGACCGCTTCGCGAATGGTGCCGCGCCCCACGTTCAGGCGGGCAGCCAGCTCAAACTCGTTGGGCAGCTTCTCGCCTGCATTGATGTTCTGGTCCATGATGACCTGATTGATCTGATCCGCCACCTGCTCTGCAAGGGAGGAAGTGCGGTTGTCCTGAATGTTGCTGAATACGCTATGATCCTGTGCCATCGTATCTGTACTCCGTTCTGCTCCGCTTGCTTACAGCTTCTATAAGGAAGCCGTATGTCTTTTGTAGACGTCATGACGTCGGACGTCGTTCCATTTACTTTATTATAGACGTATTTTGTTTGACATGCAAGTAGATTTTCCTGGTTTTGTTGACATCTCACCGACATTCGTTTTTTCTTTTGTTTGATTGCACAAATTCCATACAGATTTTTTAGCAGAATATTCACATCCTACCCGCTCGGTTGGATGAGCCGGATTGTTCTGTGCGGTTTCAGGCATGAAAAAACAGCAGGCCGCAGCCCCTTGACGCAGAGCCTGCAAAGGGGTATACTCCGTGTCAGTGAAATATTCGGCTATGACGAGAACAAGTACCCGGGTGGAGTGCTTCAGAGAGCTGCCGGTGGATGCAAGGCAGTGCATGAACCCCGTGGGAAGATCCTCTCCGAGCTTTCGGGCTGAAACAGCGGCTGCTGTGTGTAGGCCCGGACGGCAGGCTTCCGTTATCAGAAGCCGCGCATTGTTGGATGCGCACTGAGGGGTCGGCCCGGTTCTGGGTCGGCAAGTAAGAGTGGTACCGCAGAGGATGTACACGCCTTTGTCTCTTATGATGGGAGACAAAGGCGTTTTTTATTGCGGTACCGGGCCATTCCGGATGTTTCATGCAAGAACAGCCTGTAAAACAGAAAGGACGAAACAACATGAAAACTCTGGAAAAAGTAAGCGATTTTGTGGGCAAGTACATGGCCGCCATCGTCATCGTGGTGGCAGCCGGTGCCCTGTTCTTCCCCGGCCCGTTCAGCGTGGTCAAAACCAGCTGGGTGAACACTCTGCTGGGCATCGTGATGTTCGGCATGGGCCTGACGCTGAAGCCCAATGACTTCAAGGTGGTGTTCAGCCGCCCGAAGGACGTCATCGTAGGCTGCGTGGCACAGTTCACCCTCATGCCCTTCCTGGCATGGGTGCTGACCATGGTGTTCCACCTGCCCACCGAGCTGGCCATCGGCGTCATTCTGGTGGGCACCTGCCCCGGCGGCACCTCTTCCAATGTGATGACCTACCTGTCCAAGGGCGATGTTGCTCTGTCCGTCGGCATGACCGCCGTTTCCACCGTGCTGGCTCCTGTGCTCACCCCGCTGCTCACCCTGCTGTACGCCGGTCAGCGCGTGGATGTGAACCCCGTGAATATGTTCCTCTCCATCGTCAAGGTGGTGCTGGTGCCCATTGCTCTGGGCTTTGTGGTCAACCACTTCTTCCACTCCTTTACGGAAAATGCAGTCCGAGTGCTGCCCCTGGTGTCCACCACCGCCATCGTGCTGATCATCTGCGCCGTGGTCTCCGCCAACAGTGCCAAGATCATGACCAGCGGCCTGCTGATCCTGGTCGTGGTCGTCCTGCACAACCTGCTGGGCTACCTGACCGGCTACGCCGTGGGCAAGGCCCTGAAACTGGATTCCACCAAGTGCCGCGCCATCTCCATCGAGGTCGGTATGCAGAACTCCGGCCTGGCCACCAGCCTGGCTGCCGCCCACTTTGCCCAGTACCCGCTGGCCACCATCCCGGGCGCCGTGTTCTCGGTGTGGCACAACATCTCCGGTGCCGTGCTGGCAAACTTCTATGCCCGCACCGCTGATAAGCAGTAAGCCAACAGCGGTTTTGCACCAAAAGGAGCGGCTGTATGCGGAAAGTTCCGTGTACAGCCGCTCCTTTTTATGGTTTTGCAAAGCAAAAGACCAGAGCCCAGCCGTAAACGGCCTTCTGGCTCTGGTCTTTTGTCGGGGCTTTTGCATCAGCTCCTGTTGTGGGTCAATGCTTTTTCAGCAAGCTGTCTTACTTCTTGTAAACGTAGACAGTAGCAATGCCGTTGGTCACAGCACCGTTCACCAGGCCCTCGGTGGTGGGCATGTGCTGAGCATCGCAGATTGCCAGGGTGCTGGTTGCAGGCAGCAGGTCTGCGGTATCGATCTTGGTGGTGCCAGCAGCAACGGACACCTTCAGTTTTGCGCCGTCCAGCTTGCTGTCAGTAGCGTTCAGCTCGGTTGCAGTGCCTATCTCGACCAGCATATACTTGACCTGCACTTCCACCTTGGGAGCCTGCTTCACGACCATGTTGATGGTAACGATGCCCTTATCATCAATTTTCCCGTCCTCGGTGCTGATGAAGTCGTAGCCCTCAGCAGCTGCAGGCTTGTTTGCCTGGATGGTGGCAAAGCTCACGGTAGTTGCCAGAGCAGGGACCTGGATGACGACATCGCCAAAGACCTTACCAGCACTGGTGCTGAGATACTTCAGCTTCACATCACGCTTTGCGCCGGTATCAGGGGTCTCCTTGTCAGAGCAGCCCGCCAGAACACCAGCAGCAGCCACGGCCAGAGCCGCAACGCCTGCACCCTTCAGAAAGCTACGACGAGAGATGTTAGACATAAAAATCAACCTCACAATCTTTTTTGCAGCCCCAAACCGTATCATAGGGCCGCTTACCACTATATAATATCCCCCCCCGTACTGATTTGTCAAGGGATTTTGCAAACTTCCCCGGGCAGTCCTGCGCCTTTTTTGTGCTGCCCCCTAGGGGGCCTTCCGGGCACCTTGTTTTCGCAGAATAAGCCCCCTCTACCGCAAAAAGTGCGGATTTTCCAAAATTCAAAAAAGGGCCGCTGCACCTCAACTGGTGCAGCGGCCCTTTACAGGTCTGATTCTTTACTGCTTGTGATACTTGCGGTCCTCTTCCTCGTAAACAGGGTCGCAGGTGAGGTACATGCCCAGACGGTTCAGGGTGCCGGTGTCCACGCCGGACAGCAGCACGGTGGAGTGCACATCGCAGCCCTTGAGGTTGGGCAGCTGGTGCAGGGCAGCCGCTGCCAGCTCGTTGGTGGCGGCGCTGCTGGACAGGGCGATCAGGATCTCGTCGGTGTGCAGGCGAGGGTTCTTGCCGCCCAGATAGTTGGTCTTGAGCGTCTGGATGGGCTCGATGGCGGCAGCGCTGACCAGGTCGGTCTCCTGCGGGATGCCGGCCAGTGCCTTGAGGGCATTGATCAGGGCGCTGGCCGTCGCGCCCAGCAGGGGGCCGGTCTTGCCGGTGATCACAGTGCCGTCGCTCAGCTCAATGGCAGTTGCAGGCGCGCCGCCGGTGGCCTCGCTGCGGGCATGAGCCTGCTGTTCCACAGCACGGCTGCCCACATTCAGGCCCGCCTGATTCATCAGCAGTTCCAGCTTGTAGCGCTCGCTCTCATGCACAGTGCCTGTAATCTTCTGCTGGCACAGGCACTTGAAGTAGCGGCGCACGATCTCCTTGCGGGAGGCCTCACGGCAGACCTCATCGTCCACGATGCAGTTGCCTGCCATGTTCACACCCATGTCCGTGGGGCTCTTGTAGGGGCTCTTCCCGGCGATCAGCTCAAACATGGCGTTCACCACCGGGAAGATCTCAATGTCTCGGTTGTAGTTGACGGTGGTGACCCCATAGGCTTCCAGATGGAACGGGTCGATCATGTTCACATCGTTCAGGTCGGCGGTGGCGGCCTCGTAGGCCAGGTTCACCGGGTGCTTGAGGGGAATGTTCCAGATGGGGAAGGTCTCGAACTTGGCGTAACCGGCCTTCACGCCCCGCTTGTACTCGTGGTACAGCTGGGACAGGCAGGTGGCCATCTTACCGCTGCCGGGGCCAGGGGCCGTGATGACCACCAGCGGGCGCTCGGTCTCAATGTAGTCGTTGCGGCCATAGCCCTCGTCGCTCACGATGTGGGCCACGTCGTTGGGGTAACCGGCAATCTTATAGTGGCGGAAGGTGCGGATGCCCAGATCGTTGAGGCGCTTTTCAAAGGCCTCCACCTCCGGGGCGGCGGTGTATTTGGTTACACACACGCTGCCCACATACAGGCCCACACCCTGGAAGGCGTCGATCAGGCGCAGCACATCCAGATCGTAGGTGATGCCGTAGTCCCCGCGGATCTTGCTGCTCACAATGTCCTCGGCGCTGATGACGATGACGATCTCCGCCTGATCCTTCAGCTGCAGCAGCATCTGCAGCTTGCTGTCCGGCTGGAAGCCCGGCAGCACGCGGGAGGCATGATAGTCGTCGAACAGCTTGCCGCCGAACTCCAGATACAGCTTGTTGTCAAACTTCTGGATGCGCTCGCGGATATGCTCGGACTGCATCGCAAGATATTTGTCGTTGTCAAATCCAATTTTCATTGTTCGTTTCCTTTTTCTCATTGCTGGGCCGGCACACCGCACCGGCATTTTTCCATAACAGGCATAGTATACCACACTCAAAAAGCAGGTGCAATGCAAAACACACAGCAGAGCAGTTTTTCCGGCAAATGCAGTGGTTTGGCAGGCTGTGTGCCGCAGATTTTTGTGAAAATGGTTCTTGCCCGGTTTTATACGGCGGGTGTATAATAGAACTGTTCGGCAACCAGTCACCCGCCAGAGAGAGGAAGTTTTGCATGAATCCTGCCGAAAATTATACATATCGTTATCTGGAGACCGATGATCTGGACCAGTACAACGCCCTTTTGCGCTATACCTTTCAGGTCACGGAAGATGAGCTCACCGCCACCGGATGGAAGGACGACGAGATCAAGCAGTCCAAGTTCCCCGTGCTGGAGCGCGCGGACGTGCTGGGCTGCTTTGACGGAGAAAACCTTGTCTCTCAGTTCGCGGTCTACCCGCTGAAGATGAACATCTACGACGCCGTTTACCATGTGGGCTTTGTGACCAGTGTGTGCACCTACCCGGAGTACACCGGCAACGGCATCATGAAGCGGCTCATGATTCAGGGCCTGACCCAGATGCACAAGGAGGGCAAGAGCTTTGCCTTGCTCTACCCCTACTCCATCCCGCTGTACCACCACCTGGGGTGGGAGATCATCTCCAACAAGATCTCCTACAACATCAAGGACCGGCAGATCCCCACCAAGGTGTCGGCCCCCGGTTATGTGCGGCGCGTCGCCTGGGACAATACCGAGTTCCACGAGCTGCACTCCCATTTTGCCTCCATCACCCACGGGTGCCTGTTCCGCAACGCACTGGCCTGGGAGGAGTACTGGCGCTGGGACGAGGATGACACCAATGTCGCCGTCTATTATAATGTAAAGGACAAACCCTGCGGCTACATGGTGTACCTGATCAAGAACGATATCATGCACATCAAGGAAATGATCTACCTGAACCGCGAGGCACAGAAGGGCCTGTGGGAGTACATCCACGCCCACGACTCCATGATCGACGAAGTGCACGGCAACACCTACTTCAGCGAACCCATCGCCTTTGAGATAGACGACGGCGACATCAAGGAGACCATCCGCCCCTATGCCATGGGCCGCATCGTGGATGTGGCCAGCTTCCTGGAAGATTACCCCTGTGACCCGGACGGCGGCGAGCTGTGCATTGATCTGGAGATCGAGGACGACCTGCTGCCCTGGAACGACCACACCTTCCGCATCCGGTTTGCGGACGGCGGCTGCACCCTGACCGACGCCCCCGCCGAATACCACCTGAAGATGGGCATCGGCACCCTTTCCACCCTGCTGCTGGGCTACAAGACCGCCGAACGTCTGTTCGAGCTGGAGCGCATCGAGGGCCGGGAGGATGCCGTGGAGCGGCTGGATGATGTGCTGTTTCACAAGATCCCTTATATTTCGGACTATATCTGATGCGGTTTCCGGAGGGCGGGGCGTTTTCCCCGCTCTCCTTTTTTGCTCTTGTGCGCCGGGCACGCGCATGTTAGAATAAGACGATATTATTTTTTCAAGGAGGCCGGGCAATGAAGGGCAGAGAGGCTTATCCCGACGAAGAACTGCGCCGCCGCATCATGGACTTTATCATGGCGGCCGGGCAGACCCTGTTGGAGAACGGTGCGGAAGTGTTCCGGGTGGAGCAGACCATGGAGATCATGGCACGTTCCTTCCACCTGCGGGAATTCCATGTTTATGTACTGACCAACGGCATTTTTGCCAGCGCCGGCACCGCAGAGATCAGCGAAGTGCGCAACGTGCCGGTGCGCACCACCCATCTGGGCCGGGTGGCGGCGGTGAACGCCCTTTCCCGCGAGATCGCCGAGACCAATATGTCGCTGGGGGAGGCCGAGTACCGTCTGGCGGCCGCCCAGCGCATCCCCTTCCCCAAGGACTGGGTGCAGCTGGTCAGCGGCATGGGCGGCGCGTTCAGCTTTGCCATGATCTTTGGCGGTGATCTGCGCAGCGCCATCGCTGCCGCCGTGGCCGGTCTGGCGGCCAGCGGCTACCTGCTGCTGTGCGGGCGGTACAGCCTGCCCGGCGGCTTCCAGAAGATCACCACCGCGTCCCTCATCACACTGGTGTGCATCCTGCTGTGTCAGGCGCTGCATACCTCGGCCAGCCATGCCATCATCGGTGCGCTGATGATCCTGACCCCCGGCATCGCCTTCACCATGGGCATCCGCGACTTCGTGCACGGCGACTACCTGTCCGGCACCATCCGCATGATCGACGCGCTGCTCATCGCCGCCAGTATCGCCATCGGCACCGGCCTTGTGCTGAGCCTGTATTCTCTGCTTACGGGGGTGGTGGTCGCATGATTTCTCTCACCAATTCCCAGATCGGGGAGCTGATGGGCCAGTTCCTGCTGGCCGGCACCGGCACCCTGAGCTTTGCCATCCTGTTCGCCTGCCCCCGCCGGAGCCTGCCCACCTGTGCGCTGGTGGGTGCCATGGGCTGGTTCGTGTATGAGCTGTGCGTCATGCTGGGGCTGGGCACCGCTGCGGCCAGCCTGCTGGCGGTGATTCCCCTCACCATCCTCACCCGCGTGTTCGCCATCCTGCAAAAGACCCCTGTGACCGTGTTCCTGCTCTCCGGCATCTTCCCGCTGGTGCCGGGTGCAGGCATCTACTACACGGCCTACTATTTCATTCAGGGCGACAACGCACTGGCGTTGTCCAACGGCATCAGCACCTTCAAGGTCGCGGTGGCACTGGCCGTGGGCATCTCGCTGGTGCTCAGCATCCCGCTGCCGCCGCGCCATCGCTCCGGCTGACGGAAGGCCCAATTTCCTACCAAAAAACTTCGTTGTAGGTGTTGACAAATCCGCCGGAGTGGTTTATTATAAATGCAATATCACAAAAATGGCTGTGAAGAGAAGAGTAGGCCTTCGCATTGATCCTTACCAGAAAGCCCGGGCGATGGAAAAGGGCAGGAAACAGGAAGCCGAAAATGGTCTCGGAGCCGTGTGGGCGAGGCGCAGGAGTGCTAAGTCTGCAACGGGATGCGCCCGTTACAGCGTCCGGCTGTAAGCAGCAGAAGCTGCCGCAGCATCGAGGCTTTGTCCGTGAGGGCAGAGTAAACCAAGGTGGTACCACGGAAGATGTTATGCCTCCGTCCTTGCTGAGCGTTCGGCTCGTGTAAGGACGGAGGCTTTTTTCGTCCTCCGTACAAGGCGTGCGCGGACTGTGCCGCGCCGCCGCTCAACAATTTTTTACAAAGATAGAGAGGGATTTTACCATGATTACTCGTCGCGATTTTCTGAAAGTTACCGGTGTGGCCGCTGCTGCCGCTGCCCTGACCGCCTGCGGTGGTTCTTCTTCCACTGCATCCTCCACCGCTTCCAGCGCCGCTGCTTCTTCTGAGGCTGCTTCCGCTGTGGCCAAGCTGGACAAGGTCAAGGTGGCCGTGCCCAACGACACCACCAACGAGGCCCGTGCCCTGACCCTGCTGGAGAAGAACGGCTTCTTCAAGCTGAAGGCTGACGCAGGCCTGACCGCCACCGCAAAGGACATCGAGGAGAACCCCCTAAACGTTACCGTCGATGAGGTCGAGGCTGCTCAGGTGCCCAACGTCCTGCAGGACGAGGACTACGCCGTCATCAACTCCAACTACGCCATCTCTGCCGGTCTGAACCCCATGACCGATGCACTGGCCATGGAGGACGGCTCTTCTGCTTACGTCAACATTCTGGTGTGCAAGGACGGCAATCAGGAAGAGCCTAAGATCAAGGCTCTGGCTGCTGCCCTGCAGAGCCAGAAAGTGAAGGACTTCATGGACGAGACCTACAAGGGCTCCGTGGTGTCCGTTGTGGAGAACCCCACCGACGGCTATGATTCCACTGTGGATTATGACGCTCTGAACGGCCAGACCGTCAGCTGTGCCGCTACTCCCGCTCCCCACTGCGAGGTGCTGGAGGTGTGCAAGGAGATCCTTGCCGCCAAGGGCATCACGCTGGACATCCAGGAGTACGACGACTATGTGATCCCCAACCAGATCGTCGAGGACGGTCAGGTAGACACCAACTACTTCCAGCATCAGCCGTATCTGGACAACTTCAACGCCGAAAAGGGTACCCATCTGGTCACTGTTGCCGGTATTCACGTAGAGCCCATGGGCATCTACGGCGGCAAGCAGGACAGTCTGGCACCCATCGAGGGATAATCTATCATCGAGGGATAAGCTAAAGGAGCAATTTCTGTGATCGAACTCAAGTACCTTTCCAAGACCTTCCAGATGAAGGATGGCGCGGTGAAAGCGCTGCAAAACATCAACCTCACCATTCCCGATGGCGCGATCTACGGCATCATCGGCATGTCCGGTGCGGGCAAATCCACGCTGGTGCGCTGCATCAACCTGTTGGAGCGCCCCACCGGCGGCAGCGTGGTGATCGACGGCGTGGCAATGGAGACTTTGTCTCCCGCCTCGCTGCGCAAGCGCCGCCGGGAGATCACCATGATCTTCCAGCAGTTTAACCTGCTTATGCAGCGCACCTGCCTGAAGAACGTCTGCTTCCCCATGGAGCTGGCAGGCGTAAAGAAGGCGGAGGCCGAAAAGCGCGCCATGGAACTGCTGGAGATGGTGGGTCTGCCGGATAAGGCCAACGCCTACCCGGCACAGCTGTCCGGCGGTCAGAAGCAGCGCATCGCCATTGCCCGCGCACTGGCCACCAACCCCAAGGTGCTGCTGTGCGACGAGGCTACCAGTGCGCTGGACCCCAACACCACCCACTCCATCCTGACCCTGATCAAGGATATCAACCGTAAGCTGGGCATCACCGTGGTGGTCATTACCCATCAGATGAGCGTGGTGGAGGAGATCTGCGACAGCGTGGCCATTCTGGACGGCGGTGTGGTCGTGGAACAGGGCTCGGTACAGGAAATTTTTGCAAACCCCAAAACGGCGGCTGCCAAGCGTCTGGTGGCTCCCAACGGCGGCAGCGCAGCGCGGGATCTTTCCTGCTTTGCGCCGGATGACCATGTGGTGCGCGTTACCTTTAATGGTTCCTCCACTGCAAAGCCGCTGGTGGCAAGCCTTGCCGCCGAAAAGGGCATTCTGGTGTCGGTGCTCAGCGCCGATACCCGTGATCTGAGCGGCCAGTGCTACGGCTCCATGCTGCTCAAGCTGCCTGCCGATGTGGAGCAGGCCAAGCAGGCGGCTGCCTATATGCGCAGCCAGCCCGGCGTGACCGTGGAGGAGGTGACCGGCGAATGAGTATTGCAGATTATGGCTTTGCCATTTGGGAAACGTTCTATGTGACGATTCTTTCCACCGCGTTTGCGCTGGTGCTGGGCCTGCCGCTGGGCGTGCTGCTGGTGGCCGGTGACAAGGACGGCGTGCTGCCCCTGCCCGGCTGGCTGATGCACATCCTCAACATCGTCATCAACATTCTGCGCAGTGTGCCCTTCCTGATTCTGATGATCTGTGTATTCCCGCTCACCCGTGTCATCGTAGGCACCACGGTGGGCACCAAAGCCACCATCGTTCCGCTGGTGGTGGCCGCCTTCCCGTTCGTGGCACGTCTGGTAGAGACCAGCCTGCGCGAGCTGGACGAAGGTGTGGTGGAAGCTGCCCAGAGCATGGGTGCCACCCCGTTCCAGATCATTACCAAGGTGATGATCCCGGAGTGCCTGCCCGGCCTGATCTCCAGCATGACCACGGCCCTGACCACCATTCTGGGCTACTCGGCCATGTCCGGCGTCATTGGCGGCGGCGGCCTGGGCAAGATCGCCCTGTCCTACGGCTATTACCGCTACCAGACCGACATCATGATCGTGTGTGTCATCCTGCTGGTGCTCATGGTGCAGGTGTTCCAGAGCGCGGGCACCTTCTGGGCGACCCGGAGCGACAAGCGCCTGCGGAAGTAAACCGAACCCTCTCAGTCGCCTGCGGCGACAGCTCTCCCGAAGGGCGAGCTTGTTGCAGCAGGTAAGAAAAAGCAATCCTTCTCAATAAAAAAGAGTGCTTATAAAAAAGCCAAAAAGCTCCCTCTTCGGGGGGAGCTGGCACGGCGTAAGCTGTGACTGAGAGGGTTGCATACTGCCAGACGATCCCGGCAGGGAAAAATTTAACGTTTCAATTCCCCGCCGGAGGCTGTATGCTCCCTGCGGGGAATTGTGCTATATGGACAAACCCAGCAAAGGAGTATGTAGTATGAATCGTGATACCATCTGCGTGCAGGGCGGCTATACGCCCGGAAACGGCGAACCCCGCCAGATCCCCATCATCCAGTCCACCACCTTCAAGTACGCCA
>ENA-UOJC01002725-UOJC01002725.1-human-gut-metagenome-genome-assembly--contig:-C104-NODE-2725-length-18399-cov-13.495802_pt1 | contig 18399 bp, 13 predicted proteins | sample MGYA00242339_ERZ723886 | MGnify/ENA metagenome assembly ERZ723886 | reverse complement strand
GATTGAGAACCTGAACAACGGCGACACGGGCTATGTCGAGGCGTATAACGTGCGCATCGTCACCGAGCAGGAGGCCAGGGACGCGGTGGAAACGCCCGCCCCGACCGTTCCGCCGATTGAAACCCCGACCCCGGAACCGACCGAGAAGCCCACGCCCACCCCGACCCCGGAACCCGTTCCGCAGGAGCTGACCGAGGGCGATGTGTATCACTACGGCTACAACACGGGCAGGCAGGTTGCTTTGCGCGCTGAGGCAAAACAAAGCGGCAAGGAACTCACCCGTATGGAAGCCGGAACGATTATATGGGTTATTCGCCGCGAAGGCGATTGGTGTCAGGTGCGCGTCAACAGCAAAGACGGCTATATGATGGCTGAATTTGTCAAACTGATGGGCGTGGAGGAAGAGGCGGCCTATATCGCCACCCTCGACGACCCGGAAACGCGCCCCGAGCCGACGCCTTCCCCGACGCCGACCCCGGAACCGACCGAAGAGCCGACCCCGACTCCGACGGCCACGCCGGAGGCGACGCCGACCCCGGAACCGACCGAGGAACCCACGCCGACCCCGACAGCCACGGCTGAAGCGACCGCCACGCCTGCGCCGGTGCAGCTCAGCCTGTACGCGCGCATCCTCAACGACGGCACGCCGCTGCGCGGCAACCCGAGCAATCAGGCGTATCTGCAAAACATCCTGAACAAGGAAGAGGTCGTCTACATCTTCCAGAGCCAGTTCGCCGAGGACGGCATGACGTGGTATCTGGTGCAGTACAGCGGCCAGTGGGGCTTTGTGCGCGCCGACCTCGTCCGCGTGATGGGCGAGCAGGAGACGGCGGAATATCTCGCCGCGCTGGAGGCCGCGCAGGCCACCCCGACCCCGCTGCCGCAGGCCACGCCGGAACCGCTCGGCCCGGACGCGACCAGCGCCTATGCCAAGCTGATTAAGGACGCGGTGAACCTGCGCCGCACGCCGTCCGCCTCCGGCACGTCGATGGGCCGCATCCCGGTGAACACGCTGCTGCTGGTCACCGGCACGGAATACGACGGCACGTACACCTGGTATCAGGTCAATTACAGCGGCATGGACGGCTATGTCCGCAGCGACATGTGCCAGATGCTGACCATCGCGGAGCTCCAGAAGTATCTCGCCGAGGCCGCGCGGGCCACGCCTGCCCCGAACGGCGCGACCGTCACCCCGAACAAGAACAACAACACAACCGTCACCATCAACGGCACACCGCTTCAGGATCTGCTGCCGACCGACAACAGCTGGTCGAGCGGAACAGGCACGGGCATGCCGAACTACGCGACGACCGCGCCGAGCACCACGCCTGACCCGAACGCCACGCCGACCCCGCAGCCCGTCGCCAACCCGGCGGCACTGCTCAGCAGCAGCGGCAACCTGACGGTCAGCAACGTGCCCGCCGTCAGCGAAAACGGCACGTTCACCGTTTACGGCACGACCGATGCGTATGCCATCGTCACGGCGACCGTCGAAGTGAAGGTCGAGCCGACGGCCACGCCGCAGCAGCTGGGCTTCATCGCTTCCGCGATTGCGGAAAACGCGGCGCAGACCACCCGCAAGACGGTTGGTCAGGCCGTTGCGGACGGCGCGGGACGCTACACCATGGACGTGACCCTGCCCAAGCCGGGCGAGTACATCGTGGAGTTTGCCTCCGGCCCGTCTTACGCCAACTACGGCGTGACCTATGACAACGGCGCGACGCCCGAACCGACCGCACAGCCCATGCCGACCGCCGAGCCCGTCAAGGAAGAGGGCGGTCTGGGCATCCTGCCGTTCATCATCGGCGGCCTGCTGGTCGTCGTCGCGGCGGCGGTCTACGGCGTGTATGTCTATCGCCGCAAGACCGAGGAAGCCGAGGAGGAAGAAGCCGACGCGGATGAGGACGAGGAGGACGAACTGCGCGCCGAGCAGCTGGAGCGCCAGCGCAGCCGCTACGCCCAGCCGCAGACCCCGCGCGCGCCGCAAGGCCCGTCGGGACAGGTGCCGAGCTACATGAAGAACACGTCGGCTCCGCAGCCGAACGTCCGCAGCACGGTCAACCCGTATAAGCCGACCGAACCGCCGATGCCGGTTGCGCCGACTGAGCCGGTCATGCCGACCGAGCCGACCATGCCGGTTGCGCCGACGATGCCGACTGAGCCGGTCATGCCGACCGCGCCGGTTGCGCCGACCGAGCCGGTCATGCCGACCGAGCCGACGATGCCGACCGAGCCGGCCATGCCGACTGCGCCGGTTGCGCCGACCGCGCCGACCGAGCCGACGACGGGCGAGGCCGCTTCGGAGGCCGCGCCGCGCCGTCGCCGCCGTCCGCCGGTTGACCCGAACGCATAAAAAACCAAATCAGAGCGCCGCCCGCGGCATTGAGAAAGCGGGCGGCGCTTTGTTGCATTATGCGCCTGTTCATGGTATCATAAACATCATCATGGGGGCTTATGCGAGAATGGCCGATTCGGAGGTTTGACGATATGAGAAAAAAGGTTCTGAGCCTGATTCTGCTGTGGGCGGCGCTGCTCGCGCTGGCGTTGATCTATACGGACAGGGACGAGTATACGTGGCGCTACGAGGGCGGCGAGCTGGCGCAGATCGTCATCACCCGCGAGGAGGCCGACGCGCGGCAGAAGCAGGCTGACGAGGCGATGGCGCTGACGCAGCAGGCCGCGCAGGTGCGCACCGACGCGGGGCTTTGGGGCAGCGAAAACGAATGGGAAGACGATTTCCTGCCCACGCAGGGCGAAAACGGCGGCCTGAACCTGATGTGGGGCGACTATCAGGCGACGATTGAATACGAAGACGCGGCGCGCATGGATGCGCACGTCGTTTCCGCTGGGTATCAGGCGTTCATCGAAAACGGCGACGCGCACGACGAGGCGGAGGCGGAGAACATCCTTCTGCATCGGCTGAGCTTCGTCTTCCGGCTGACGGATTCCACGCCGAATCTCTATCTGGCGAGCGAAAACCCGGAGGCGATCCGCGCCGTTACGGTGCATAAGGTCGGCGCGGGCGTGCTTTCCGCCGATTTGTGCGCTTACGCGGCGCTCGTCGGCGCGGTGCTGACGGTGCTGCTCGTGCTCTCGTGGGATCAGACCGAGCGCGGCCGCAAAAACCGCCGGGATATGGCGGTGGTGCTCTGCGCGGCGGCGTTTGCCTGCATGCCGCTGCTCTGGCGCGGCGTTTACGACGGGCACGACCTGTTTTTCCACCTCAACCGCATCGAGGGCATCGCAAACGGGCTGAGAAACGGGCAGTTCCCCGTGCGCATCCACAGCTCGACGCTGCTGGGCTACGGCTATGCCGCGCCGGAATTTTACCCCGAGCTGTTCCTCTATTTCCCGGCGCTGCTGCGCAATCTGGGCGTGTCCCTGTGCGCGTGCGTGCGGGTGTTTGAGGCCTGCATCCATCTGGCGACAGCGGTTTCGTGCTACCTGTGCGTGCGTGGCATGATGAACAGCCGCCGCGTCGCCGTCGGCGCGAGCGTGCTCTATACGCTGTGCATCTATCGGCTGGTGAACGTGTACACGCGCGCAACGCTGGGCGAAAGCCTGGCGATGGTCTTCTTCCCGGTGGTGATGCTGGGGCTGTACGAGGTGCTCCGCCGGGATGAAAAGAAGTGGCCGCTGCTGGCGCTGGGCATGACGGGCGTGTGCATGAGCCACCTGCTCAGCACGATGTTCTGCGTGCTCTTCTGCGCGATTGCGGCGCTGGCGAGCGCCGGAAAGCTGCTTGCCCGGAAGCGGCGCATCCTCGCGGTGCTGGCGGCGGCTGGCGTTACGGCGCTCTGCGCGCTGTGGTTCTTCGTGCCGATGATGCAGTATACGGCGGACGGGATCAGCACGAGCGTCGTGCTCAATTCGTCGGAATACGTGCATCGGCCGGGCAGCTTTCTCGTCGGCTTTGCGGGCGACGTGAAGGCGGACGCGCCGGAGGATTTCGCCTATACCATCGGCGTGGTGCCGGGGCTGGCGCTGCTCATCGGCTGCGCGCTGCTGCTGGCACGGCGCTATGCGGCGGGGCGCGCCGAAATGAAGACGGAAAACGACAGGCTGGCGCTGGGACTGCTGGCGCTGGGCGCGCTGGCGCTGGGGCTGAGCACGGATTTCTTCCCGTGGCGCACCCTCTGTTCGATCCGGAAGCCGTTTTCCACCTTCTTCATGCAGATTCAGTTCCCGTGGCGCTTTGTCGGCATGGCCGTGCCGATGCTCAGCGCGGCGGCGGCGTGGGGCTATCTGCGCGAGGAAAAGGACGCGAAAACGGGCATGGCCGCGCTCATCGCGCTGTGCGTGATTTTTTCGGGCTATACGATGCAGACGATGGTGCAGCGGGCGCCCGAGCTGGAAAAGGAGACCTACACCGACACGCGCATCGGCCAGTTTGAATACACCTATCCGTGCACGGAGAAGACGGCGCTCAAGGTCGGCGACGTCAGAACGAGCCAGCCGGGCGTCTGCAACGTGCTTTCTTACGAAAAGCGCGGCACAGAGCTGACCGCGACGGTGCAGCTCGAAGGCGAGGCGGCGTATATTGAGCTGCCGCTGCTGTATTACCCCGGCTATCGCGCCGAGATCGACGGTCAGGCGCAGACGGTGGCGCGCGGAACGAACAACATGGTGCGCGTCTACGGCCTGTCGTCGGGCGAGAGCGGCACGGTTCACGTCTGGTATCAGCCGCCGACGGTATGGCTGATCGCGCAGGGCGCGAGCGTGCTGGGCGCGCTGCTGCTGGCCGCGTCGCTTCGGCGGATGCGGAGGCGCGCATGACGGAGCTGCGCGCGAGCGTTCGTCAGGTGGTGGAATTCAGCCTGCATGAGCGCGACCTTTCCCCGGCGGCCTTTGCCGCCAAGCGCATGCGGGAGGGCGCGGCGGCGCACAAGGCGCGGCAAAGCGCGGGCGCGCGGGAGGAAACGGCCTATCAGGCGGAAAAATCGCTGAGCGCGGATTACGCCGCCCGCGAAATCACCCTGCGCGTCACCGGGCGGGCGGACGGGCTGCTGCTCGCCGCGGACGGCGCGCGCATCGTGGAGGAAATCAAGCTGGGCACGGCGGAAAACCCGCTCGTCCCGGCGCATCGGGCGCAGGCGGCGATGTACGGGCACATGCTCTGCCAAAAGGAGGGCTTGACCGGCGTTCGTCTGCGCATTTTATATGTGGATGAAAACGGCGCGCCCGTTCGTCTCTATGAAGAGGAGGCGGACAGCGCGCGGCTGAAGGGCGAATTTGAGGCGCTGTGCGCGGCCTACTGCGCGTGGGCGGAGCGGCTGCTGGCGCGGCGGCGGGCGCGGGATGCATCGCTTTTCGGCCTCGCGTTTCCCTACGGCGCGTATCGCGCGGGGCAGCGGACGTTCGCCGCGAACGTGTACGTCGCCATCCGGGAGAGAAAGCGGCTCTTCGCGCAGGCGCCGACGGGCATCGGCAAGACGATGGCCGCGCTGTATCCCGCCGCGCTGGCGCTGGGCGAGGGCAAATGCGCCCGCGTGCTGATGCTGACGGCGCGAACGACGGGCAGAAAGAGCGCGATGGATGCGCTGGCCATCCTGCGCGCGCACGGCGCACGGCTGCTGGCCGTGGAAATCGCCGCGAAGGACAAGGTCTGCCCGATGGAAAAGCGGGACTGCCGCCCGGAGGTCTGCCCGTATGCGAAGGGATTTTACGACCGCCTGCCGGACGCGCTGGCCGAGGCGCTGACCGGCGGGGACTGGGGGCGCGGGCAGCTCGACGCGCTGGCGCGGAAGCACACGCTCTGCCCGTTTGAACTGGCGCTGTCGCTGGCGCAGGAGGCGGACGTCGTCGTCTGCGATTACAACTATGTGTTTGATCCGTTCGTGGCCATCGACGCGCTGATGCAGGGCGGCGCGGCGCTGCTCATCGACGAGGCGCACCAGCTCGCGCCGCGCGTGCAGGATAACGCTTCGGCGGCGGTGAGCGTGCCGCAGCTTCGCGCGCTTCGGCGCGGCGCGGGGCAGGCGCTTGGCCGAAAACACCCGCTCTACGGGGCGCTGACGGCGGCGATGCGCGCGCTGGAGGCGGCGGCGGGGACGGAGGAATTCGCTTCCGGGCGGCTGGAAAGGCCGCCGGAGGCGCTGGACGCGGCCATGGCGCGGCTTTTGGAAGCGGCGGACGGGGCGCTCCTGAGCGGCGCGGGAACGGAGGCGGCGGAGGCGTTTACGCTGGCGGCCTGCTGGCACTACGCGGCGGGGCGGCTCGATGCGCGCTATGCCGTGCTGACGGAGGGAACGGAAAAAACCGCGAAGATCGAATTGTTTTTGCTCTGCGCGGCGCAGGATATTCTGGAAAAGACGAAGCGGGCGCGCGGCGCGGTGTTTTTTTCCGCGACGCTCGCGCCATTTGAGGCGGCCAAACGGATGCTCGGCAGCCTCGAAGGGGATGCATGTCTGGCGCTGCCCTCGCCGTTTGACAAGCATCAGCTCGACGCGCGGATTCTGCCCATCGACCTGCGCTACGCGGCACGGGAGGCGAACGCGCCGCGGGTGGCCGAGGCGATTCGGGCGCAGCTTGCGGCGCATCCGGGCAACGCGATGGTGTTCTTTCCGTCGTATGCGTATTTGAGCCGCGTCGATGCGCTGCTGGCGGCAGAGGGCGTCCCCGGCGCGGCGATTCTGCGCGAGGCGCGCGGGCTGACGGAGGAAGAAAAAAACGCGCTGCTGGGCGCGTTTGACAAGCGGGACGGGCGGACGGTGCTGCTGGCCGTGCTGGGCGGAGCATTCGCGGAGGGCGTTGATCTCGCCGGGGAGCGGCTGCAAAACGTGATCGTCGTTTCGACGGGGCTGCCCCAGATGGACGCGCGGGTGCGCGCGATGCGGCGCTATCACGATGAAAACGGCGCGGACGGCGCGTTTTTATGCATGACCCTGCCGGGGATGGTGCGAGTGATTCAATCGGCGGGGCGGCTGATTCGCACGCAGAGCGACCACGGCGCGCTGCTGCTGATTGACAGCCGCTATCAGCGCGGGGCGGAGCGGGCGCTGCTTTCCGGCACGCTTATCGGCGACGCGCTTTCCGGCTGATCGGCCTGAAACCAGCGGATCTGTTCTTCGAGCGGGTCGTTTTCAACGGGCGGGCGCAGCGCCAGCAGCGCGGCGATCATGCGGCGCATGCCGGGTTCGCCGTGGGGAATATACAGAAGCTGGCTGTCCTCGCGCTCGGCGATGAGCGCGGACAGCAGGCGGCGAAGGCGGACGCGGGTGGCATGCATGGCGTGTTTCCTCCTGAGGGCGCGCCCCAAATCCGGCGCAAAACCGCCCGGCGGCGGGCGCAGACGACGGGCTGACGTATGCAGAAAGAATAGCATGAACCAAGGAAAAACGCAAGTTGATTCGATTTTCCGACTGTGATAAAATAAAAAGAGATATTTCGTGCCGAAGGCCAGGGACAGCGCCGGACGGCAGAAATCAACCATGGACCGTTGAAGGGAGCAGACCGATGAAAAAAGCCATATGGGGCGCTTTCCTGCTGATGACGACGCTCGCGGCCGCAGGGCTTTGCGAGATGGATTATACGCTGAGCAATCCGCACATCCGATACGAAAAAATCGAGGGGGCACGGCAGGAAGAGACCGCGCAGGCGGACGGCGCGGGCATTTCGCTTTCGGACATGGCCGCGGCGGAGGACGCGCAATCGGCCGCGCAGAGCGCGGACACGTGGCCGAAGACATTCACCGTCACGCTGGGCGGCGACACGACGCTCGGCTCGACGGACGATTTGCGCAAGCGGGAGGACTGCTTTGAAAACGTCGCGGCGGACAAGGGCTACGGCTGGTTTTTCTCCGGCCTGCAGACGCTGTTTGCGACGGACGATTTGACGCTCGTGAACTTTGAGGGCACGCTGACGGAGGAGACGAGCAAGAAGGAGAAGCTCTACAACTTCAAGGGCCCGGCGGAATACACCGACATCCTGACGCTGGGCAGCGTGGAGGCGGTGAACATCGCCAACAACCACACGCTCGACTACGGCCAGCAGGGCAAGGCGGACACGATCGCCAATCTGGAGGCGGCGGGGATCGTCGTCTCCGGCGGCGGCCAGCTCGGCATCTTTGAAAAGAACGGCGTGAAGGTCGGCATGACCGGCTACTGCTTCCCCTACAAGGGCGGCAAGAAGGACATCAGCGCGGATGTGAAGGCGCTGCGCGAGGCGGGATGCCAGATCGTGATCGCGTCGTTCCACTGGGGCAGCGAATACCGGGATGATTTCACCGGGGAACAGCGCACCATCGGCCGCGCGGCGATCAAGGCGGGCGCGGATATCGTCGTGGGCACGCATCCGCACATCGTGCAGGGGATCGAGGCCTATCAGGACAGCTACATCCTCTATTCGCTGGGCAATCTGGTGTTCGGCGGCAACGTCGATCCCGACGACCGCGACGCATATCTGGCGCGCGTGACCTTCACCGTCTACGAGGATCACTGCGACGCGCCGGAATTGACCGTCGTGCCGATCCGCCTGACCGCGCTGGACAAGGGGACGGATTACCGCCCCGTCGTCGCGGACGAGGCGGACAGCGCGCGGATTTTCAAGCGGATTATGAAGCTCTCCTCCGGCATGGGCGACTTTGTCAACGGGGAGCTGACGGAAGGACTTTGAACGAAAGGATGGGTTTGATGGCTTCGCATTTTGCGCTGTTTGTCGATCTTGAAAACTGCGGCGGCAAAAAGAGCATGCTGATGGACGTGATCGAGCGGGTAAAGATTCGCGGCGACATCCTCATCGGCAAGGTTTACGGCTATACGGACAGCTATTCCGACCTCAAGGAGATTCTGCTGTCCAACACCTTCGCGGTCGTGCCCTCGCTCCGGTTCGGGCGCAACCAGAAGAACAGCCTGGATATTCAGCTCGTCATCGACGCGCTGGACGTGGCCTATACCAATCCGCTGATTGACAGCTTCTGCATCGTTTCCGGCGACAGCGACTATGTGCCGCTCGTCGGCAAGCTGAAAACGATGGGCAAGTTTGTGCTGGGCATTTCCCGAAGCGAGGCGGCCAGCGGCGTATTTATGAACGCCTGCAGCGAGTTCCAGTTCCTGGAAAGCGTCGCCAGCGGCAAGGAGCGCGCGCAGGGGCAGGAGATCGAGGCGCTGACGCTGGCGGATGTGAACGACCTGATCGTGACCATCCTCAAGGAGAGCGACAGCGGGGAGATGCTCGCCAGCGAGGTCAAGAGCGTGCTGCTGCGCCTGAGACCGAATTTCTCCGAAAAGAGCGTCGGCTTTTCCACCTTCGGCAAGCTGATTGCGCGGCTCTCCCAGCAGTTCGGCGCGTTCAGCGTGGAGAGCGAGCAGTTTAACGTCATTGTGTCGCTCAACCAGCCGCATGTGACCGCCGGGGAGCAGATCACGCGGGAGAACTACATCCGCATCTTCTCGCGCATCCTCTCGGAATACAAGGAGGACGGCTTTGACCGGGTGAATCCCTCCATTCTCAAATCGGCGGTGCAGGCGGATTATCCCGACTTCACCGAACGGCAGATCGGCCTGCGGCGCTTCTCGGATGTGCTGCGCGCGCTGGAAAAGGAAAAGCTGCTGAAATTGGAAACGGACGAAGGCGGCAACATGCTGGTGCATATTTTGTAATTCGCGGTCTGCGAACGAAAGACAAACAGCTATTCTCCCTCTTTTAGGGGGAGAATAGCCCTTGCGATCACATTTTCAAACGCATGAAATCGGAGCGGCATTTGGATGTACGGAGAAAACACATGAAGCGAATCCTGACATTTTTTATTTTCATGTTGCTGGCGATGGGGCCGGGGGCGGCGGGCGCGCAGACTGTCGTGATGGACGAGGGGCACGTCGCCTTTGATTACCCGGATAGCTGGCTGGTCGTTTCGCCCCAGCTCTGCGGCGTGTACGCGCCGCTGCTGGAGGACGCGGGGCTTGACGCGGACGAGCTGGCGCGGGAGCTTGAGCAGACGCGCACGCTCAGCCGCGCATACAACGAGAATTACACGCAGTATCTGTCCGTGCTGATCGGCGAGGACGAACTTTCGCAGGAAATCTACGAAATCGAAAACGCGACGGACAACCAGCGCGCGACGCTGCGCCGCCGCGTGGAGGCCAACAGCTTCTGGGAGACGACCGGCCTTCGGACGCAGGACGCGGAATGGCAGAAGGAAGACGGCGGCTATTGGCTCTACGCGCATTACACAGTCACGCGGGCGGGCGAAACGGTGGGGCGCGGGCTGCGCTACATCACCGTTCGCAACGGGCTGTATGTGGAGATGGACTGGCGAATCGCGAGCGGGCGCTTCTCCGGGCGGGATCTGAACGCCTTCCGCGCGCGGCTGGCGGATCTGGTCGTTACGGAGCAAATCGCCGAGCCGGTGCGCGACGTGAAGCTGGAGGCACAGATCCCCGCCGAGACCTCCAAGGCGCAGGTGGAGATCACGGGAACGGCGACTGCCGGCGCGACGGTGATCGCCGAAACGCCGGACGGCAACGGCGCGATGCTGACGCTGGACGCGGCGACGGCGGAGGCGAAGGGAAAATTCACGCTGACGATTGAGCTTGAAAAAGAAGGCCATTACGACGTTACGCTGACGGCCTCCAAAGAGGGTATGAACGACGCGACGCTCTCGGGCGAAATTGCTTACAGCGCCAAGACGCTGCCCGTCTCCGGCGTGGAGGAGAGCCTGTTTGTCACCGGCGACACGACGACGATCGCCGGTACGACGCTGGCGGGCGTTCAGCTCCAGCTTGTGACGCCCTTCGGCGTGAGCAAAAAGCGATCCGGCAACGACGGCGCGTTCTCCTTCGAGCTGACGACGAAGGACGCGGGCGAATACAAATATACGCTCATTTTGGATAAGAGCGGCTACAACCAGCGGCGTGTGCCCTTCACCGTGACCCGAATCATCACGGACGATCAGGAGCAGGAAAAAATCCGCCAGTCCGCCGTGAAGATCTCCTATAAGGACCTGCAGAAGGACAAGGAGGAGAATCAGGGCAAGGTGATGCGGCTGTATGGCCCGGTGAGCGAGGTCAGCAGCAGCGCGAGCGTGTACTATGTGCGCCTGCAATACAACAAGGACGCAAAGGGCAAGTGGTACAACGACGTGGTGATCGTCTGCGACGCGGACACGGGCGCGAAGGTCGGCGACATGATGACCGCCGTGGTGACGGTGGACGGCGTATACAGCGAGCAGAGCGCGAGCGGCGCGGACGTGATCGTGCCGCGGTTCAAGCTGCTGTTCGTGGACAAGATCGAATAATACTAATTCTTGTTAAAATGGCTTAATCCGCGCACCATCTTTTTCGCTCTGACTTTGCCTCGTTCCGTTCAACGTACCTCCAGTACGCCTCACTTCACTTGGCTTCGTCAGAACAAAAAATCTGATGCGCTCTGTTAAGCATTTTAACTGCGAATTAGTATAAAGCGCCGCCATAAAAAACGCGGGATGCGCGGCAGACTGTAGACAAACAGCTATTCTCCCCCCGAAGGGGGAGAATAGCCCTTTCCGCAAATGAAAGAATAGCTGAATTTCTTGATTTTGCTATTCAAGTCAGGTTTGCTTATGTCAACAAGCTGACGCACGATGCGCGGACAGCCTTAGGTAAAGAGGAAAATTCGGTGGAGAAAAGACGGATCAATCGGTTTTGCGAGGCGGCCGCGCTGGCCGCGTTCGTGCTGCTGACGGCGGCGCTGGCGCTCTGCGCGCTGACGATGACGGCGCAGAACGAGGCCGGCGACAACATCATGCTGCAAACGGTGACGCTGGTGCGCGAGCCGCTTCTGAGGAGCCTGCTGCTGTCGCTCGCCGCGCTGGCGGCGCTGCTGGGTGTGCACGGGCTGCTGGAACGGCTGGGCGGCGTTCGGCTGGGCGCGGGGCTTTGCGCGCTGTGGCTGGCGGCGGCGCTTTTGTGGATTTGGGCTATCGGCATGCGGCAGCGGGCGGATGCGCAGATGGTGCTGGCGGACGCGCATCAGTTCGCGCGGAACCATTATGACGCGCTGAGCGGCGACTATTTGCAGGTGTACACCTATCAGCTCGGAATCGCCTTGCCGCTGCACATGCTGGCGAGGCTTTTTTCGGGCGCGACGATGGGGCAGCTTGATTTTCTGGCGCAGTGCGTCAACGCGGCGCTGGGGATCGCGGGAGCGGGCGTGCTGGCGGCGCTGGCGCAGGAGCTGCTTGACCGGCGCGCGGCTTCGGCCACGCTGCTGCTGTACATCGCGAGTCTGCCGACGCTATTGTTTGCGCAGTTCGTCTACAACATCAACCTGATGATCCTGCTGGGCGCGGGCGCGATGCTCTGCTTTGCGCGCTATGCGCGCACGGGGCGCGTCGGGTTCGGGCTTGCGTATGCGGCGCTGGCGGGGCTGGCGACGGTCGCCAAGCCCAACGCGGAAATTGTGCTGCTGGCGCTGCTCATCTGCGCGCTGCTGCACGGGTGGGCGAACCGGGATATGAAAATCGTGCTGCTTGCGGCGCTGTCCTTCGCGATTGGGAAAGGGGCGTTCGCGGCTGTCGCGGCATGGTATGGGAAACAGGGCGGGGTCGATTTCCGCGCCAATGTCAGCATGCTGGCGCGGCTGGCGATGGGGATGCAGGAATCCCCCGTCGCGGCGGGATGGTACAACAAATACATCGAGCAGTTTTTTGCGGCGGATGTGACGGCGCAGCAGGAAAAGGCGCAGGCGCTTGCGGCAATCGGCGCGCGGCTCGGCTGGATGCGGGAAAATCCGGCGGCGGCGCTGGCGTTTTACCGGGAGAAGCTGCTGACCCAGTGGCTCGACCCGGCCTATGACAGCCTGTGGATGGGCGAACTGAGAGAAAAATATGGGTCATATGCGGAATTGTTTGACGCACTCTTTCACAGTGGGAGCGGAACACGGACGCTGATGGACGGGTACATGGACGCGATGCAGACGGCCGTGTACGTGCTCTCGGCACTGGGCGGCGCGCGGCTGCTGAAGAAGAAGGGCGACATGGCGGCGCTGGCGCTGCCGGTGACGATCCTCGGCGGGGCGCTGTACCATTTGCTGTTTGAGGCGAAGGCGCAGTATGCATACCCCTACATGGTGTACATGCTGCCGCTGGCGGCGGCGGGGCTGTGCGCGCTGGCGGAGAAGCTGAAAAAGATCAGCGGATGAGAGGCAGAAGCAGCAGCGTCATCACGAGGCAGAGAAACACGGTGCAGAAGCAGCAGAGGAACGTGCCCTGCGAGATATCGCCGGAGACGGGGGCGTGCGTGGCGGTCGCGTCCTGCGCGACGCCCAGAATGTTTATCAGGCGGGATTTGACGTCCCGGCCGCCGATGCGGAAGGGGCTGCGCCCGGCGACGCCGCTGCACAGCAGCAGCAGAAAGCTGAACAGCGCATCCGCAGGGCGAACGAGCAGACCGAGCAGGCGATCCGCCTGCTCGTTTTCATTGCTGACAGCGGAGAGCGCGAGAAAGCCCCAGCCAAGCGCGGCGGACAGGCGAAGCGGCAGGCCGACGGCCATCAGCACGAGCGGCACGCAGACATGCGCGACGAAGGCCGGGGCGAGCGCGGCGCAGGTCTCGCGGACGAGGGATTCATACGCGGGGATATCGCGGGAATACGCGCCGGAATCCAGCTCACGCTTGACTGCGCCGCTCCGCGGAATGCAGGAAAGGCCGAAGAGCGGGAACGCCATCAGCACGGCCTCGACCGCCGGATGAAGCAGGGCGAGCAGGAACGGGACGAGCATCAGCGTCAGCAGGAACGCCGGAAAGGCGAGCTTGCGCGGGGCGCGCGCGTCGAGCCGCTGAAAGAGGGCATAGAGCTTTTGCAGCGCGCGGGCGAGGCCGCCGGCGAATTTCGGCGCGGCGCAGTAGAGGATGAACGCGAGGAAAAGCGCGGCGGGATAGGCGAACAGACGCATGGGAGAGAACCTGCCTTTCTAAACCAGAATCGGGGACGTGGTGAAATCGCGGCCGGAGGAACGGAGCGCGGGGTTTGAAACGCCGAGCGACCAGAGATCCTGCGCGCGCACGTCGAGGGCAAAGAGGGGATGGGCGCGATCAAAATCGGCGGCCTTGGTGACGAGCGGAATGGCGCTGCGGCGCTTGACGGCCTTGAGCAGCGGCGCGGCGCTCCTGCGGAAGCCGAGGACGCGGGCGTATTCGGGCGCGCGGTGCGCCTGCGCAAAATCGCGCGAAAGATCCAGCAGCGCATAGGCGCACAGGCGGGAGAGGCGCGCGCGGGTATAGCGCTTGGTTTTGACGAAATCCAGAAGCGCTTCGCGGGAGGCGCAGGCCTGCGCGGCGGCCAGAAAGCGGCGCTCCAGCCCCTCGTCCATGCCGTACAGCGCGGCGAGCGCGTCGGGAGACGCGGTGCGCAGGCGGTAGAGCAGCGCCTGCGTCAGGGCTTCTTCCTCATGGACGAAGCCGCGCGCCTCGGCGGTTTGCAGCGGCGCGGGCGAGGGGACGGCGGACAGGGCGGCGGGCAGGTCGCCGCGCGCCAGCGCCGCGCGGACGGCGGTTGCGCTGGAGAGGGAAGACAGCGCCGCGTCGTGATAGCCGCTGCCCCGGCGCTCGACGGGCACGGGGGCGATTTCCGGCGGAAGGGCTTGCAGATATTCCAGCGCGAGGGCGGCGTTGGGCTGCGCCAGCAGGGCGGCGGGCAGACCGGCGGCCTGTTCGGCGGCCAGCGCGCGGGCGCGGGGATAGGGCAGACCGTCGGCCAGACGCGCGCGCAGCGCGGCGGAAAAAGCCGGGGATTCGGCCTTAAAGAGCGCCGCGGCGGTGGAGAGAAGCGGGAGCGCCGACGATTCGCAGCCGAAGGAGAGATGGGTTGCCACGCCGAGGGCGGAGAGCAGCGCCACGCCGCCGGAGGCGAAATCCGGCGCGGGGGCGCAGGCGAAGCGGGTCGGAAGCTCGAGCACGAGATCCGCGCCGTTTTCAAGCGCGGCGCGCGCGCGAAGCCACTTATCATGCCGGGCGAACGCGCCGCGCTGGGTGAGCGCGCCGCTCATCAGGCAGAGGACGTAATCCGCGCCTGACGCCTCGCGGGCGGCACGCAGATGATAGGCATGGCCGAGGTGAAAGGGGTTATATTCGCAGATGACGGCGCAGACGCGCATGGCGGCGGCCTCCTTTCGGGAAAAAACGGACGAAAAGCGAATAAAGCGCGAAAAGGGGGACAAAAAGCGGCATAAAATTGCGCGCCGTCCTTTTCAAAAGCGACAAATTGCGCTATAATAATGCTGTATCGTCTTGTACACCGCAGGTTTATCTTCGGATAAGCCTATTATATCACGTCAAGGAGGATTTACAAATGTCTGTCATTGACAAAATCAGAGCGAAAGCCGCCGCCGATGTGAAGCACGTCGTGCTGGCTGAGGGCAGCGAGCCGCGCACCGTGCAGGCCGCGGAGAAGATCGTGAAGCTGGGTCTGGCCAAGATCACGCTGGTGGGCGCGAAGGCCGAGATCGAGGCGAAGGCCGCCGAGCTGGGCGTTGACCTGACCGGCGTGATGATCGTCGATCCGGCGACGAGCGAGAAGACCGCTTCCTACGCCGAGCAGCTTTTCCATATCCGCGAGAAGAAGGGCATGACCCTGGAAAAGGCCACCGAGCTGTGCCTGAAGAACACGCTGTTCTACGGCACGATGATGCTCAAGATGGGCGACGCGGACGCGATGGTCGCGGGCGCGATCAACACCACCGGCGACGTGCTGCGTCCTGCGCTGCAGATCATCAAGGGCGCGCCGGGCATCAAGACCGTTTCTTCCTGCTTCCTGATGGAAGTGCAGGATCATAAGTACGGCGACGACGGCGTGCTGGTGTTCGGCGACTGCGCCGTGAACATCGACCCGACCAGCGAGCAGCTCGCGGACATCGCGATCGCTTCCGCGCAGACCGGCAAGGCGCTGCTGGGCATGGATCCGCGCGTGGCGATGCTCTCCTTCTCCACGAAGGGCTCTGCGAAGCACGAGAACGTGGACAAGGTGGCGGGCGCCGTGAAGCTGGTGCACGAGCAGGCGCCGGAGCTGAACGTGGACGGCGAGATGCAGGCCGACGCGGCGCTGGTCTCCTCCGTCGGCGAGCTCAAGTGCCCGGGCAGCCCGGTTGCCGGCAAGGCGAACGTGCTGGTCTTCCCGGATTTGCAGGCGGGCAACATCGGCTACAAGCTGGTGCAGCGTCTGGGCAACGCGAAGGCCATCGGCCCGGTCATTCAGGGTCTGGCCAAGCCGGTCAACGACCTCTCCCGCGGCTGCTCCGTCGAGGACATCGTGGACGTCGTGGCCATCGCGGCGGTCAAGGCGCAGGCTTAATCGACTGATTGCGCGCGGTCGTCTGATAAGCGGAGGCCGCGCGTTTTCCCTATCATCAGAGTTCCTATCATAAGAAGCAAGGAGATACTTTCCATGAAGATTCTGGTCATCAACGCTGGCTCTTCCTCCCTGAAGTTCCAGCTCATCGACATGGACGACGAGTCCGTCAAGGCGAAGGGCCTGGTCGAGCGCATCGGCATCGAGGGCACGCACTTCAAGCAGACTGTGCTGGGCACCGACAAGGTGATTGAGTTCACCCGCAACATGAAGGACCACACCGAGGCGATTTCCGCCGTCCTCTCCGCGCTGACGGACAAGGACAACGGCGCGATCGCTTCTCTGGACGAGATCGGCGCCTGCGGCCACCGCGTGCTCCACGGCGGCGAGACGTTCAAGAACTCCGTGTTGGTGACGGAAGAGACGATGAAGGGGATCGAGGAGCTTGTGCCGCTCGGACCGCTGCATCAGCCGGCGAACATCGCGGGCATCAAGGCCTGCCAGGCGGTCATGCCGAACAAGCCGAACGTCGCGGTTTTCGATACGGCCTTCCACCAGACGATGCCCAAGAAGGCGTTCCTCTACGGCGTGCCGTATGAATACTACACGAGCCTGAAGGTTCGCCGCTACGGTTTCCATGGCACGAGCCACCGCTTCATCGCGGGCGAGACGCCGAAGTTCCTGGGCAAGAAGCCGGAGGACTGCAAGTTCATCATCTGCCATCTGGGCAACGGCTCTTCCCTGAGCGCGATTGTGGGCGGCAAGGTTGTGGATACTTCCATGGGTCTGACCCCGCTTGAGGGCGTGCTGATGGGCACGCGCTCCGGCGACGTCGATCCGGCGGTGCTGGAATACATCATGGACAACACCGGCATGGACATCCACCAGATGCTCAACTGCCTGAACAAGAAGAGCGGCTTTGCCGGTCTCTCCTGCTCCAGCGACATGCGCGACGTGAAGGCCGCCGCCGAAAAGGGCGACGAGCAGGCGAAGGCGGCGCTGGACGTTTGGACCTACCGCATCCAGAAGTACATCGGCGCATACAATGTGGCGGTGGGCGGCGCGGATGCGATCGTCTTCACGGCGGGCATCGGCGAGAACGACTGCGAGGCCTGCGAGCACGTGATCAACGGCCTGAGCTTCATGGGCGTGAAGATCGACCCGGCGAAGAACAAGCGCGGCACGGTCGGCATCATCAGCACGGACGATTCCACGATCAAGGTGCTGCGCATCCCGACCAACGAGGAGCTGCCGATCGCGCGCGACACGCTGGAGATCGTCTCCAAGCTGTAAGCGGGAAAATTTGTTGAAAATCACATTTTGCTTGACAAGGCAAGATAAACTGCGTATAATATGGAACGGTCAACTTTGAGGTGGAACGATGAAGCTGGATATCACCAAGGGAATTCAGAAAAAGGGCGTTGACGTCCCTTTTGAGCTGGAGGACACATGGGGCGAGGATCACTGGAACGGCGATACGATCGCGTATGTCGGGCCGGTTTCGCTTTCCGGCACATATATGCTCGCCGATGAGACCGTACTTGTGCGCGGTGAGGCCCGCGCCGTGATCCAATCCCGCTGTGCCCGATGCCTGACGCCGACGAACACGCCTGTCACCGCCGAGGTGGACGAGGCTTTCATCCGCGACAGAGGCGACGGCGAGCTTGAGGTTGAAGAGGATCAGTACACATACACGGGCCATGTGCTCGAGCTGGATGACGCCGTTCGAACGGCCGTCCTGCTTGAATTGCCCTCACGCATCCTCTGCAAGGAGGATTGCCGCGGGCTATGCGCCCAGTGTGGCGCAAACCTGAACGTCAATGCGTGTTCATGCCAGAAGGATCTGACCAGCAGAAATCCTTTTTCGGCATTAGCATCTTTGCTGAACGAGGATGAGGAGGTGTAAACAATGGCTCTTCCCAAGGGAAAAATCTCGAAGTCCCGCGGCCGTATGCGTCGCGCGAACTGGAAGCTGTCCGCGCCCGGTATCGTCAAGTGCCCGCGCTGCCAGCAGATGAAGCTCGCCCACCGTATCTGCAAGCACTGCGGTTACTACGATGGCAAGCAGGTCATCAACATGGAAGCCGAAACCGCTTCCGAGAAGTAAGATTTGCTTCTTCAAGCCCTCAGTCTGTTACT
>ENA-UOJC01002723-UOJC01002723.1-human-gut-metagenome-genome-assembly--contig:-C104-NODE-2723-length-18417-cov-16.353338_pt1 | contig 18417 bp, 21 predicted proteins | sample MGYA00242339_ERZ723886 | MGnify/ENA metagenome assembly ERZ723886 | reverse complement strand
GAAGCTCCCGATATGTATCCTCCGGCAGTCTGGCCGGTTGAAGCTCCTGCCAATAACAAGAGGGCGGAGGACTGTTTACAGCTCGAGCGCTTGGCTCATCAAAGAGACCGTCCATCCATTGCCCTCCCATTATAACAAAAATAAGCATAGTCTCCGAGGCTTCCTATACGCTTCGGGTGCTATGCTTATTTTGTACCAATCAAAGAGTACGACTACCGCCCTATCCTCTCCATACAACAAATCAGTAGTCTGTAACAATCATCTTACCGCTGTTAAGAACTGCATCTGCGCAGTATCTGAAGTTATGGGAACGGATGATCCGACCACTGCTGAGAGCATCTATGCGGAACGCAATAAGGGCGCATATGTCATGGGAGAAGACTCCATGGACATTGACAATCTTCTCTCCCGCAGCCAGTCTCTGGCGCAGAGCAAGCAGAAGGACGGTGACGCTTGATGCTGACGGGGAAGAAGCTTGTTGATACCCTTACGGCAGAGCTTGGGGAGATTGGCATGGGAAATATGGCCTCGGAACTCGATGCCATGTACCGCTCACCGGAGTTTTTGGAGCTTGACCTTCTGAGCGCCATTGCCCAGTTGGTGGAGACAGAATACCAAGCACGAACAAACAAACGTATTACCAACCGACTTCGTGCCGCGCATCTGCTCGGTTGTCCGCAGGACATTACAGGCTGTGTGGATTCTTCCGAACGGGCATATTTACCGGCAGGAATTACCGAAATGCTTTCAACTCTCGCTTTTCTGGAGAGCGGCTTGAATGTTTGCGTCCTCGGTCCATCTGACAGCGGAAAGTCCTATCTGGCCAAGGCGATTGGCATTGTTGCCTGCATGAAATACCGGGTTGGCTACTTCCACTGCGAAGACCTGTTGGAAAGTCTTGTCGTCCAAAAGACGAAGGACTACGCCAAATTCCAGAAGCGCCTGAAGAAAACCTGCGGCCTTGATCCGCTCGTTCTGGATGACTTTCTGCTCCACACGCTGACGGACGAGCGCGAGGTGAAGCTCTTGTTTGAGATCTTAGAGAAACGTAGCGAGATGAAGCTCAGCACGTTCATCTGCTCTCAGCGTGACCCAAAGATCTGGAGTGCAATGATCCTGAATGACGAGGTTTCTGCCAACGCCATTTTGAAACGGGCAACGAAGCACTTCACCGTTCTCATTAGACCCAAATCCGCAACCTGAAGGATGGGAAAGCGGCTGCCGGGAGCCATCTCCCGGTGGCCGCTGCGCCCGCCTAAAGGATGGCCGCTGGGAGCGCAATCCGGCCGCTGAGCAGCGCATCTGTGGCCGCTGGCCAGCGCCGTGATCTACAGCCTGATTGAAACGGCGAAGGAAAACGGCTTGGACCCGTACCAATATCTGCTCTGGCTCCTGCAAAATGCGCCGGGTCTAAGCGAAACAGATGAGGCATAGGCCGAAAAGCTGCTTCCCGCGAGAGCCCCGGAAGAATGCTATATGCCGCAAAAATAGATGACCGCCATCTCAGTGAGCGAACGGCTCCTTGAGATGGCGGCCTTTTATACGTGGTTAGATTTTACGCTTACGTATATAAGTCTGCAATTTCGAAGCTATCGATATGTCTTCCAGAAGTGAGCACCACTTTAATGTGAAAAGACTTGCCCCCTTCTGTAGGCAGTATCTGAATGGAACAATTCTGCAGAAAATCATTTATCTCCTCAATCTCATCCGCAGTGATCTGAGACAATACCTCCCATCCCAACCCTGGCTGGCCACCGATAACTCCGGTAGCTACAGCAGTGCGGATTTCTTTTAAGACGTCGGTGCCGGGCACCGTTACCGACTCGATATTTTTTATGGCATTGCCACTCACTTCCACCAGACACGCAGCAGGCATTTCACCCAAAGCTTCCAATGCTTTAGCAGCAGCTAATGCCACACCGATGAACTCCGTACCTCCCCTGCGTGGGAATCATTTCTTCATCAAGGATATGCAGATAGCTGTCATAATGAAGGGATTCATTCATCACAAGTCAACTCCTGCTTAGTTTTTTACAGTCTTGCGTTTGCTGTACTCAAACACCCAGAAAATAGCTGTCAAAATTACGATCGCACCTAAGATTGATGTAGCGTTCAATGTCTCCTTGAAGATCAAATAGCTCAGCAGTGCTGTGAATACAACACCGGAATACTGATAGATACTGACTTCAGAGGCCGGGGCCTGTTGATAGGCATATGTCAGCAGATACTGCCCACCAGCAGCAAACAAGCCTACCATCAGCAGCATGACTACTACCTTAGGAGAAGGCACTACAAAGCCGGGGATCATCATCACTCCCGCACAGACCGTACTGAACAGGGAAAAATGGAAAATAATCACTGGAGCGCTGGTAAACCGCTTCGTGTAAGACAGCAATGTGTAAGCTAAGCCCGCTACCATAGCCGCTCCCAGCGCGCACATCAACGGCAGTGGGTTGGAATCGAAAGAGGGCTGCATAGAAATGTAAGCCCCCATCAGACATAGCGCCACGGCGCAAACCTGAACCCGTGAGATCTTTTCTTTCAGAATCGGCCCTGCAAAGATTGTTACAAACACCGGTGATGCCCTGTTCAGCATCGCCACATCTGCCTGCCGCGCATGACTGGTGGCATAAAAAAACAGCACAATCCCTAAAAAGCCAAAAAAAGATCGTCCCCATAAAGCCAGACCACCCTTCTTCATTTCAGGGATTAGGTCTATCTTTGCCTTGTGTACCGTGATCCCCGCAACAATCATGCTAATCAGATTCCGAAAAAAGACTTGTTCAAAGGTTCCTACCTCTGCGGAACTCATCTTTACAAACACCTGCATAATAGAAAAGGACAGAGATGACAGCAACATCAACGTAACCGCCCTTGTTTTTCTTCCTTTCATACTTGAACCTCCGTCTTTCGGCGGGTTCAGCCTCTTGCGGCCAATTCCGTCATTCCTCTTTGGGGTGCAAAGGATAGGCGGTATACTCCCGCCTATCCTTTGTGCTGTCAATGATGAAAATCAACAATTATTATAACTGGTGCCATGAGGTGTTGTCAAACTATAATCCCCTAGCAGACTGCAACGATCATCTTGCACGCGATTACATTGTCATGTTATGCGCTGCTGTAGTCAATAAAAGTCATTCAGCGGAGATAGCCTGCTTCGACTATCTCCGCTGTTCTTCAGAATACAGTTCTTCAAGCACAGTCGCTGACTTACGGACATTGGCAAGAAGCTCCGTCTTGTCCTTCGAGCAATACAGCAAGTGCCGTATCAAAAACGTACCAGGCTCTTATTCTCTCCGCAAATCGGGCAACGGGGAGATTTTGCTTGTGCAATCACATCTTTACCGCAAGCTTTTTACCTCTGCACTCTGCCGGTGCCGTCGCCGCCCATGAGCTTCGTCACGTCGGAAACGCCGACGCGGTTGAAGTCGCCGATGATCGAGTGCTTCAGGCAGCTCGCCGCCACGGCAAACTCCAGCGCGGACTGCTTGTCCTCATAGTGGTTGAGACCGTAGAGCAGGCCGCCGGCAAAGCTGTCGCCGCCGCCGACGCGGTCCACGATGTCGCGAATCTCGTACTTCTTGGAAACGTAGAAGTCCTTGCCGTCGTTCAGGCAGGCCGCCCAGCCGTTCCAATCGGCGCTGTGGCTCTCGCGCAGCGTGATGGCGATCATCTTCATATCGGGATACGCCGCGAGCACTTTGTCGCCGAGCGCCTTGTACTTTGCGCGGTCCAGCTCGCCGGACTCGACGTTCACATCGTCCACGGTGATCTCAAGGGACTTCTGCACGTCTTCCTCGTTGGCGATGGCCACGTCGACATACTTTGCGATCTCGCGCATGACCTCGCTCGCCTTCTTGCCGTACTTCCAGAGGTTCTTGCGGTAGTTGAGGTCGCAGGAGACGGTGATGCCGCGCTTCTTCGCCTCCTTGACGGACTCAACGGAAAGCTCCATCGCGCTCTCGCTGATGGCGGGCGTGATGCCGGTGATGTGGAACCACTCCACGCCCTCAAAGGCCTTGTCCCAGTCGATATCGCCGGGCTTGGCCAGCGCGATGGCAGACCACGCGCGGTCGTAGACGACCTTGCTCGGGCGCTGGTTCGCGCCGCCCTCGAGATAGTAAATACCCATGCGGCCCTCGCCCGTGACGATGCGCTTGGTGTCAACGCCGAAGCGGCGCAGCTCCGCCTTGCAGGCGTCCGCGATGGCATTGTCGGGCAGGACGGTCAGAAATGCCGCATCCTCGCCGTAGTTGGCAAGGGAAACGGCAACGTTGGCCTCGCCGCCGCCGAAGGTGGCCTCAAACATCGGGGACTGGAAGAAGCACTCCTGTCCGGGTGCCTTGAGGCGCAGCATGATCTCGCCAAAAGTCAGAAATTTCATTTTGCTCTCCTCCTTACTTTTGCAGCAGGTGCACGGCAAAGCCGCCGAATTCCTGCTTGAGATACACCGCGACCATCTTCTCGCCCTTGTACTTGGCTGTGGACTCGTCGAGCGTAAAGCCGTTTTTGGCCAGCTCCGCCGCCGCGCGGGGGATGGAGTTGGTCTTGACGGCGATGTGGCCGTTCTTGCCGAGGTAGGGGCTCTTCATGACCTCCACGCCGCTTCCGGCGAAGTTGGAGCTGTTGCCCTCCTTCACGCCGAAGCCGAAGGCCGCGTCGAGCGCGCGGCACACCGAGAGGGACTCCTCCGCGTCGCCGGCGTTCACGCCGACGTGCGCGATCTCAAAGCCGAGCGCGGTCCTGCGCGCCTCCTTGCAGAGGCTCGTGATCTTGTCGAAGTTGTGCGCGGCGATGTCCGCCTTGGCGCACAGCCAGCTGCCGCCGACGGCATGGATGAACGGCGCGGAGATATACTCGGCAAGGTTCTTGTCGTTCACGCCGCCGGTGGGGATGAACTTGATGCCGCCGAAGGGGCCGGAGAGCGCCTTCATCGCGCTCAGGCCGCCGTAGACATTGGCCGGGAAGAACTTCACGACCTTCAGACCGTGGGACATTGCCGCCATGATCTCCGTCGGCGTGACGCAGCCCGGGGTGATGGCGACATTGTTCTCCACGCACCAGCTCACGACCTCGTCGCTGTAGCCGGGGGAGACGATGAACTTTGCGCCGCAGGCGACGGCCTTCTTGCACTGCTCGAGCGTGATGACCGTACCCGCGCCCACGAGCATATCGGGGCACTCCTTCGCGACGGCCGCGATGGAGTCGGCTGCCGCCGCCGTGCGGAACGTGATCTCCATCACGTCCACGCCGCCTGCGAGCAGCGCCTTTGCAGTGGGTACCGCGTCGGCCGCGTCGTCAAGCACGACGACGGGCACGACCGCAGCGTTATATAGCCGTTTCAAACTATTCATTTCGCTTAGCCACATAAAATTCATCAGTATCTTCAGTTATTCCCCATAATAGACAAAATGAGTAATTTCTTCTATTGTCTTGTCTGCAAAACCAATGTTTTTCAGAGAGCGCCCCATTTCGCGATAGTTTTCGCCATTAAATGTCGATGCAAGTGTGATAACTGCATCCATATGCGGTGTCGGAACATTCACCTTCTCCGCAAGACCGGAAAGAGGAACCAGTCCATAGGGAACATCCTCCGTAATATACCGATGGTGCGTAGTGCTTGGAGCCTTCGCCTCGGGCGTTCCTCCATGAACCTTACTGTGACTAAAGAAATCATACAGTGACGGCCATTCAGGGTGTCCATAGTATTTATGAACAAGTTCGTTAAGGCTTTCCTGTTTAAATCCAATTGCTTCAGAAATTGCAATCTTTTCGTTATCTATCGCCTCCATGTTCGCGCAAACACCGGGGGAAATGCCTCCCCAGTAAAAATCATAATCGCCCTTTGTCAGTTCGATGCGGCCTGCGTTTAAAATCGCGCTGATTGGATGAACGAACGCGTTAATATCCAAGAAGCTTGTATAGAAAATATTAGGTACGGCAATATACTGTGGAAAGAATTTATTCAGATCGCTAACAACTTTTTCCGTGCGTGATGCCGGGATGCAAGCTAAATGCATATTATCCTTGATGCCAAGGATGTTGACGTCATTGGGGCGGTAACGGCGGCAGGCAAAGATGTTGGAAGACGTCTCGCCCACGGTAATATCTTCGTGATTTCCCTCCTCCCGCAACACATTCAGGAATTCCACCGCACCGAACACCGAACCTGGGTTGAGCACCACAGTTTGTCCGCTTTTGAGATAAGGTGCGGCCAGCTTTGCAATGATGCGATGGCAAAACGCCGGCGTTACGACAAGAATGTACTCCACGCCATTTACCGCTTCTTCAATATTTGTCGTACATTTCGCCACTGCGCCAAAGCCGGTATCACAGCCTCTCATCTCAAAGCCGCCCAGTTCAATTACATCCTTCAAGTTGTCCGCCAATTCCGGCACCTCATAAAGGCATACCTCGTGTCCCCGCTTGCCCAAATAGGCCGCATAGGTACATCCACCGTTTCCCGCTCCAATAATTGTAATTTTTCCCATTGTTTATTTCTCCTTTCAAATTTCATAATGGTGAGACAATTTGTCATTTTACGATATATTTTTTTCGAATACTCCAGCGTGTAAAGATGCTTATTCCTCCTCCCTTAGTCTAAAATATCTTTAAAATACGGACGCATAAACATTGCCGTATAATATGGGCGTTCTGTTTCTCTTTCATATCCTTTTTCGTAGATTTCTTTCTGATAAAACGAATGATAGAGCGCAAGTTTATCTCGGTCGAGTTCAACACCGATTCCAGGGGCCGTCGGAATCTCTAAATATGGCACCGTTTTCATTTTAAGCGGGCCGCCAATAATAACATCATCGATCATCTTGCCATACTCCCCCCACGAAGATGCCAACGTAAAGTTTGGGCAAGACGCCATAACGTGTAAACTGCCGGCTAATGATATACCTAATTGAAAGAACGAATGATGCACACACGGAATTCCGGCTGCTTCTGCCATCCCGGCGCTAATTCTTACACCGGTATATCCCGCATCAAATCGGCCGTCAAGTTTTACACAATCTACGCAATTCTCCCGTAATACATTGATCAACTCATACATTGTCCAGTTGACCTCATGCCCAAGAATTGGTACAGCAGTTCGGTGCTTTACATCGCTTAAACTCTTAAGATTGTAACGAATTGTCGGCTGCTCGATCCACCCCATGCCATAGGGCTCCATACGGTTAATCGTATTGACCGCTACACCAACTGGCCACGCCTGATTTGCATCTCCACAAATAACAACACCAGGATCAGAAGCGCCTCTCCGCATTGCGGCAACCGCTGCAACATCATCATCCGGATCCATGCCAAGCTTTGTATAGATTGTTCGGAACCCTGCTTCTGATAATCTTCTGGCTTCTCGTTCCATCCCATCAAGATCCTGCCGCTCAATAATTCCTATCAATTCAATCCTATCGCGAAAAGATCCTCCCCAGAGTTGATATAACGGCACACCGGCTTTCCTTGCAGCGATGTCCCATAATGCCAACTCAATCCCCGAAAAGGCCCAACTTGCCGCATGATGATGTAGATGGTTTGCATTGTAGACAACATAAAGGCGCTTCATGAGCACATTGATGTCTTTCGGGTCTCTACCTAGAAGCAGAGGTTTTGTGCTGTTCACAATTGCGGTCGAAAGGTCTACCCCTAATACAGCCGGTGTCTCTCCTATCCCGATGATTCCTTCATCTGTGTGTACTTCAACAATCACCGCAATAACAGCGTTCGGCCCCTTTCGCATTCTTGAAGTTGTTTCCGCTTTTTCGAGCGGAACTGCAACGGGCGTAGCAACAATATCTGTAATTTTCATCTCTTTGGTTCCCTTTCGTCCCTATTTGTATCGCATTGCTGCTATACGGCTCTTTTTATCCGATTCTGCTCTCCGTACACTCCTTATCTGTCACTTTTAAGGGCCTTGATTTTCATATAAGCATCGTGATATTTTTTCAGTTTTGTCCTGTCCAAGGACACGCCGACTCCGGCTTCCTGTGGCACTGCATAGTATGGTCCTTGTCTTTTTAGTTTCCCTCCGATGATAATGTCATCCTTCAGGTTTTCATATGTAAACGCTTCGTTTGCAAGCGTGCAGTTTGCTGTTGCTGCAATCATTTGAAGATCCATTGCAAATGCAATCCCGACCCCTGACGCAGCATGATAAATACACTGTATCCCTGCCGCCTCCGCCGTGCCAGCACTAATCCGCACATCGCTATAGCCCGTATGGAACCTTCCATCAAGATACAAATAATCCGCCGCATCTTTTTTTACTACATTCAGTACATCATACATCGACTGTGCACATTCATGTCCAGCCACTGGGACGCTGACAGACTCCCTCACCATCTTCAGTGCATCCAAGTTATATTGGATAACTGGTTGATCCACTAACTCTATTCCGTACTTCTCTAAGCGGTTAATCACGGTGATTGCTTCTCCGGGTGCCCAAAGTTGATGTGCGCCAACGCGAATCTTAACATGCACATCCTGTAGTCCATCGCGCACAGCGGCAATAGCAGCAACATCATCTGTCATTTTGCCACTTGCTTTTAGATAGATTGTTCGATATCCATCTTGCTCCAGTTTCGACGCTCTCTGTTTTATGGCGGTTAAACCCTGCCATTTAACCTCCCCAGCAAACTCGATTTGCTGGCGATAGGCTCCGCCCCAAACATCACACAGTGGCTTCCCTGCTCGTTTCCCGAGAATATCCCAAAGAGCAATCTCCACTCCGCGAATCAGCCTGTCAGCGGCTTGCAGATGCAGCTTATGCAGTTCCAAATCTGCACTCAAATCTCTGATTCTTTTGTTGATATCACAGGCATCTTTGCCAATCAGATTGTTGCGAATAACAGTGTGTATCGGAACACAAATGTTTTCTTCTTCCAAAAGAAGCGGGCTCTCTCCAATGCCAACAAGTCCGCAATCTGTGCTAATTTCTATAATTAAAGCACAGACGATATCGCTTTTCGCTTTCTTGAGCCCTTCGGCTGGAATTGCCACTGGTGTGATTTGAACATCTTCAATTATCATTTTCTGCCCCCCTTCTTGTATACAAATTCAATCGTTATTCCGATCAAAAACGCGGCCTGTTTCCATCTTCCTGTTTTTGATCATTAATGATGATAAAACTTTTTTTGAAGAAATGCAATACAAAATCGATAAAAAACTTTTATTCAGCTTGTCAAAGTTTTCTGCGCCGGTTTGTGCATATCGCTCTTTCTGCTGATTTCTCTAAGTTTTTTCTATTTTTATATTTACTTTTCTTCTAGCTTGATTTATACTTTCATTCAGCCAAAACATTTGCAAGAAAAAACTTTTTGTAAGTATATTTTGAATTCACAATTATTAAGCAAGAAGTTTTTCTTTGCTTGTATCGGCTTGTTCTGGCGGATTTCCAGAGCGAAAGATAAAAAATACAAAAAGGAGAGAGAATTATGCAATTTTCCGGAAACTCAGCGCTATTCCTTGGGTCATTTATCGCATATATCGCTCTAATGATCCTGATTGGCTGGCTTGCAAGCCGCAAGGTATCAAAAGGTGGCACTGCATTCCTTACGGGAGGCGGCCATCTGCCGGTCTTCTTGACTGTTTGCACGGCGGCAGCAACCTTAATTGGCACCGGCGGTACTATGGGCCGCACCGGCCAAGCGTTTTCTGGCGGCCTCGCCTGTTTCGGTTACGCCATTGTCGGCCCCGTCACTCTTTTGATTCTCGCGTTTGTATTCACCCCCATGCGCAGTAAAAACTTTATTACCATAGGGCAGGAAATCCAGTATTACTATGGCGGTGATATCAACGTCAGAAGGGTCGCCGGCGTCCTTACATTTCTTACCGAAATGTGTTACATCGCGAGTCACATGACCGGTGGCGCAAAGTATCTTCAATTCATCACCGGATATGACCCTCTTCTGTGCAAGGTCATCTGTCTGCTTGGCTTCACGGTTTATGTGTGGTTGGGTGGCTACCTTGCAGTTGTTTGGACTGATGCAATACAGCTCGGTGTTATTCTCATTGGCTTTATCAGTATCTTCGCCAAGGTCAGTTCCATGATCAACGGCCTTGATGAGATCTCAAGCACCTTCATTGCAGCCGGTCAGCCCGAGGCACTCATCCCCTTCGGTGCCACGAATTCCACGGTTCTGATCTCTGCTATTAGCTTGTTCGTTGCATCTCTGCTTGGTGAGCTCGGCGTTTCTACACATCGTCACCGCATCTATACCTCCAAAGATGCTGCCTCCGCCAAAAAATCCTTTATTATCACTGCAATTGTTGCCTTTTGCTTTGTTTTAATCCCCATTTATCTCGGCATGGCAACTCGCGTTATTGCAACCAAGGCTGGTGTTGCAGATGCTCTGCTTGCAAATCGAGACATGACTTTCGCCTATCTGTGCACTGAAGTCCTCGGCGGCGGTATGGGCCTCCTCCTTATGATTGCCGGCCTTTCTGCGACACTTTCTTCGGGAGACTCTGATACCATGGCGGCAACAACTATACTTATCAAGGACGTTATTCCGTCCATCAAGGGTAAGACCATCCCCGAGTCCGAAATCAAAGGCTTTTCCCGCAAAGCTCTGCTCGTTTCTCTGACCATCGCCTTCCTTTTGACTTTGCTGGCCAATGACTTTATTGGCTTCTTAAACAATGTGTTCGGCGCCTTGATGCCTGCACTTGCAATTGCTACATTGGTGGGCCGCTTTTCAAAGCGCGTCACTCCTGCCGCTGGCATTTCCTGTATGATTGGCGGCACATTTTTCGGCTTTTGCTACCTGTTGATCCAGCCGCTAAAGGCTGCAATTTCCAGCACATTTGGCGGTCCTGCTATTCCCGTTGCTCTACTGAGCCTTGTCATCATCGTAGTCGTTTCTATGATGACTAAGCGCCCCGATTTGAGTGAGGATCAGATTCTTGATATTGTTTTGGCTGATGCAAAAATGGAGTAATTTCTCCTTCAGCAAGAAATGGGACGCTTACCATAGCGTCCCATTTCTTGCTTCTTATACTCTTTCTTGAAACCGAAAATTTTTTCTGTTATACTAAGAAAAAAAGAAAGGATACGGTGTAAACTCGTGAAATCGATACAAGACGAACACGAATTCTTCAACAGCCTTTTTGATATGCTCAATGCGCATATGGGACAAAACACTGAACTCACGCTCTTTGATTGCGGCACAGGCGAACCAGTTATCACCGACATTCGGAATGGACATATTAGCAACAGGCATCTTGGTGATACTGGCAATACAAACGACGCCCGTCCATTACTTAAAGGGCAAGAAAATCTTGGTACAGATCGCCGTTTTGATCATTTGAGCAATGGGCATATTCTTCGCCGTTCCGACTTTGTTGTCCAAGGGGATGATGGCGCAACGATCGGAATCCTTGAAATCAATCAAGATATCACACAAGCCGTTGAAACTGAACGTTTTCTCCGCTGTTATAATATGTATCGAATCTGTGATTCCGGCATATGCAAAGCTGACATCTCATCTGTTCTAGATGATCTTATTCAAGAGGCTCTCCTATCCATAGGTAAACCAATTTCTGATATGACGCGGGATGACAAAATCGAGTTCATTCGAATCTTGCATATGCAAGGCGCGTTTCTCGTCACAAAAGCAAGCACTCGGATATGTTCTCTGCTCGGCATTTCAAAGTACACGCTATATAGCTATATCAATCTAATCATCAGCGAAACGGAGGCGAATAAAATTTGAATTCCATACAAGAAAACCTCCCTTTTTTTACCTCTCTTTTTGATTGCCTACAGGCCAATCTTGGCGATAATGCGGAACTGGTGCTTTACGATCTCACCGCCCCCTCTGGGCCTGTTGTCGCCGATATTCGTAATGGCCGTATTTCAAATGGAGCTGCCGGATTCGGCAAGGAATTATTGAGTCAAAAAAACGGCATATGGCCATTTCAGGAATATGCCAAAACCTATAATGCAATTCACACCACAAGCAGCGGGAGTGTACTCCGTTGCTCCGCTATGTGCATTTATGATGAAAGCGCTCTCCCTATCGGCTGCATCTGCATCAACCAGGATATCACCGAAACATTAGAGGTCGAACGAGCTCTTCACAATCTGAATAAATACCACGGGGCAGGACTGTCCTACGACTCGACTAATATCAGCTCTGTCTTAGACTCATTAATCAATGACGCGCTCGCCCATCAGGACGTTCCTCCCGAACAGATGGATAGAGCTCAACGAATTGAGGTCGTCCGATATCTTGATCAGCACGGCGCTTTTCTTGTAACAAAAGCTGGAGAGCGAATCGCCAATCTTCTTGGAATCTCGAAGTACACGCTCTATTCCTACCTCGATACCGTTCGGGCTTAGTTGCAGTTATGCATTGAGCCGCTCTATATTTGAAAAGCTGCCTCTGCGGTCTAATGCCACAATGCAGAAGTGGCTTTCCTGCTCTAACTTAAACTTTGACGATGCACGAAAAAACTTCAACTATACAATCTCATGCAAGTCTAATGCACTACAGTCATACCCTGCGCCGCCGAAATGAACAAAAGAGGACATCTGCTTATCTTTGAAGTGACCCCAAAAAGTTAGACAAATATTTATAGCAAAAATTGCTCAAGCAGCCAAACGGGCTTGTTGTCCGTGAATTGCAGGCGGCAAGTCCTTCCGTTTTGCCTTGATCCTGCGGTTGTTGTAGTAATCCAGATATTCAACGAATTGCTCCGTAGATTGAAATTCTTGCAGATATAACAGTTCGCTTTTGAGCAGCCCGAAGAATTTTTCTATCACAGCATAGGCGTGACTTTGACAATCCCCCACGTTCACTTTATATTGGTAACAGGCGAAAGCCAAATCTCGCGGCTTTCCGGTGAGGTCCACACCGTAAGTGTGGCCTCAGGCATTCATGGGCCCCGTAGGGCATTATGACCACCCTGTACGCAGGAAGTTCCATGAAGGTCGACAGTTTTTGGCGCTGTACCGGCAGCGCGGGTGTGTACCCTTCCGTTGAAAGCGGAAAGGACACAAAATGAACGACTATGTCGTTATTATCTATAACGGTGAGCAAGTATCAGTGCCAAAGGAGGTCGCGGACTTCCTTGAGCAGGATCGGAAACGGCAGCAGGCGCAGGACAAACAGGACGCAAGGCACCTGAGTAAAAGTGAGTTTGAAACGGTGCTGTCCGGTTTGGAGTGCGTCAAGCGTCCCGTGGAGGATGCGGTGCTCAGGAACCTCCGGCTTGAAAATCTGCGGGGAGCCATTGCGGAACTGGACGTGCAAGGTCAAAACCTGCTCTCCCTCCGATACAGCGGTGAGCTGACGATGGAGGAGATCGGTCAGATCTACGGCATCTCCAGAATGGCGGTATCAAAGCGACTGAAAAAGCTACATGAAAAGCTGGGAAGCTCTGTCTCATGACAGGGCTTCCCAGTTTTTTTGAAAAATTTTCTGTTTTCCGGTTTACAAATGCACGCTGAGTGTCCTTATAGGTGAGAGGCAAATCTGCTCCGCTATCGGAGCGTGGCTGAGTTGGCCGCAGCCTTACCGCCTCACCCGAACACAAAGGAGCGTGTATAACTATGAATCCATTTGAACAAAGCACACAGCAGCTTCTGCGCTTCCTAACCTCCCACGCTGAGCGTGAGGTCATTGACTACATCCGGCAGGAGATGCAGCACGGCGCACCGGAGAGTGTCCCGACCGCAGATGAACTGCTCACCTTCTTCCAATCGCCGGACGAACCGACCGAACTGGACACCTACCAGCAAATGCTGGCAACCGATAAACTGCTGGAATACGCGGAGATCAGTCTGCGCACCCTCTGCGACCTGATCCGCTACCAGCAGTTCAAGGAATTGGGCATCGTCCATTCCGCAAAGGAGTTCATTCAACTCTTCCACCCCGACGAACAGGAGGATACCCCATGAATCAGTTTCCCAGCAAAAACTATTTTACAATGCCGAACGAAATCTTTTCTCTTGGGCTGGACGCAAGCGAGATCGCAGTGTATGCCTATCTTCGCTGCCTTGAAAACCGCAGCACCTACCAGTGCTGGCCGAGCTATGCCACGATCGGCAAGGCCGTTGGACGCGCAAAGAATACAGTCATGCGGTACGTCGATGCACTCGCGGAGAAAGGTCTCATCTCCACAGAGCCAACCTCTGTCCTGACGCGTTCCGGCATCAAGAAGAACGGCAACCTGCGCTACACCATCCGACCGATCCGTGAAGCCATAGAAATCTTTCACGCGCGCCAACTATCTGCGGTCGAGCACGCAGCAGAGCGGCAGCGAGTTCAGCGCAAGCTGTCCGCAATGGATATGCCACCCGGTGCATGAGGAAAGGAAGCGAATGATGAAACATTCCACCTACACAAGCTATGAGGAGCTTCCGCTGATGCTCTCTGTCGCAGAAGTCGCTGCCGTGCTTGGAATCTCCCGTGCCGGTGCTTATGAGCTGGCACGAAGCAGCGGCTTCCCCGCGCTCAAAATTGGCAGTCGGATCGTTGTTCCGAAGGACAAGTTCCTCGCATGGATCGACGCGAACAGCGGTTCAAAAAACGCACCGCTGTAACTAAAGAACAGGCGCTCAATTTTCTGTACGCCAACGAAGCGGCTGACCAAAACCGTGAAGCCCATCGGTGCGGTGAGAGAAACAGCAACGGGATCACGCAGCCCAGCGGGGCCGCGACGCCTCGGAACAGCGACGCGCATGAGCGCATCGCTGTCCCGCAGGCTCTCTGCACTCTTCGCTGAAACGCCCCTGTTTCGCCCTGTGAGCCGCTGTGTGCGCTCCTGCTGGCGAAGGCGAGTGTGTACCCGCTTTCATCCGAAAAAGCGAACGTGGGCCGTTTGTGCCGGAGGTGTTGAAGGCCGTGCGACCAATGTGTTGGAAACGTTGGTATGACTGCGTTTCCTGCGCTTTTGCGGCTTTTCCGAGGACGAAAAAGAAAGCAGGATAAAGGACTGGCGTCTTAACCGACGCTCTGCCCAATCACTTCTGCCCGCACGCCTGCCCGCAGGCAGGTGTTTCGTAGGCCAACCGCCCGCAGTGCGGGCGGCTCTTAGGCCGGAGATGTAAGGACAGTTGACGGGGGTTTCAACGCAGGCGGTTGTGGCGCCTTTTGAGCAAACTTTCAGAACGGCTGGCGTCTTAGTTCCCACAAGCGCAGGTATTTCAACGAAAACAAGCGTGCCTTACGGCAGATTGGAGGGAATGATGAGCAAAAATGAAAACAGGCTGAACTTCCGCATGACGGATGAAACAGCCGCCAAAATAGAGCGGTGGTATCAGGAAGATAACTGCCGCAGCAAAAATGAGTTCATCGAAAAGGCGGTGAACTGCTACGCGGATATGCTCGCCGCAGGCGAAAGCACCACGCTGCCCCGTGCGGTGCAGTCTGCCATCGACAGTCGGCTGAAGCTCTTCGAGGATCGCATCGCGTCGCTGCTCTACAAGCAGGCGGTGGAGATGGACATGGCAATGTCCATCCTCCTGCAAAGCCTCAATGTGAGCGAGGAAGTGCTGCGGCAGGAGCGGGCCAAGAGCATCGCCGCCGTCAAGCGCACCAACGGTCAGCTGCGGTTAGAGCAGAAGCTCCGTGAGCTGGAGAGCGAAGCATGGCAAGGCTGATCGTCAAAAGCCCGTACATCAAGTGCGGCGCTGGGCAAAGCGCTGGCGGGTACCTCAAGTACATCGCCACGCGGGAGCGGGTGGAGATCATCCCGGATGACCGTCCGCCCACCCAAAAGCAGACGCAGCTCATCGCAAAGCTGGTGAAGGATTTTCCTGACGCAAAAGAGCTGATGGAGTACGAGGACTACCTCTCACACCCGACAAAAGCGACGGCGTCCGCGCTCATCACGCTGACGCTGGAATCGAATTGGGATCGGGTACAGGGCATGGAAGGCTACGCCAAGTACATCGCCCTGCGTCCGAGGGCGGAACGGTTGGGGGAACACGGCCTGTTCGGAGATGACGACGCCGTTGGCCTTACCGCTGTCGCGGACGAATTGGATCATTACACCGGCAACGTGTGGACGCACATCATCTCCCTCCACCGGGAGGATGCGGAGCGGCTGGGATACAACCACGCGGAAGCGTGGCGCACACTACTTAGGACACACCGCAATGACATTGCGGCGGCGATGAAGATGCCGCCGGAGGATTTCCGCTGGTACGCGGCGTTCCACGACGAGGGCAATCATCCCCACGTCCACATGATGGCGTGGTCGGCAAAGCCGAATCAGGCGTATCTGTCCAAAGATGGTATCCGCCAAATCAAGTCCACGCTCACCAACCAAATTTTCCGACAGGAGCTGCTCCATGTCTACGAACAGAAAAGCAAATCGCGAGACGAACTGGTGGCGGAAGCGCGGAAAGCCATGCTGGAATTGGCGAAGGCCATGCGGGAGATGACCTGCATCCACCCGGAGGCGGAGCAGATGATCTGGGATCTGTCGCGGCAGCTCGGTCAGGTCGGCGGCAAGAAAACCTACGGCTATCTGCCAAAGCCAATGAAAAAGCTGGTGGATGAGATCGTCGACCAAATGGCGCGGCTGCCCACCGTGGATGCGTGCTACCAGACATGGTGGGAACTGCAATGTCAGGTGGAGGATTACTATTCCGAGGGAAAGAAACGGCTGCGTCCGCCGCTGTCTCAGCAAAAGGAGTTCCGCCAGATCAAGAACGCCGTCATCAAAGAGGCGGAGCATCTTCGCATGAACAGAATTTCCTTTGAGGACGAGGAAATGCAGGATGACGGCGAACAGATCAGCACCTACGCCATAAGCTATGAATGTCAGGATCTGCAAGGCGTGGCGAACGATGATCGTTTCCCTCTGGAGAAGCGTGACGAAGCGGCAGAGCAGTTGGAGCAGCTTGCGGAGGACGGTGACGCCTACGCCCAATACATCATCGGCACGGCGTACCGCGACGGCGGACTGCTGATACCCGACATGGTCAAAGCGCAAAAGCTGTTGGAACGCGCCGCCGAGCAGGACTTGGACGCGGCACAGTACGCCCTCGGAAAGCTGCATCTCTCCGACGATGCTGACGTTCACGATCCCGCCAAAGGCATCTATTGGCTGAAACGCTCGGCGGACAACGGCAACGATTATGCTGCCTACCGGTTGGGTAAGGAATATCTCAGCGGCAAAAATACGATAAAAGATGCCGAAACAGCAGTGTCATATTTGCGGCAGGCCGCGAACAACGGAAACGCCTACGCCCAATACCTGTTGGGCAAGCTGACCCTCATGGGTGAGGGCGTTCCGAAGGACATGGACGCCGCCTACGAATGGTTCGCGGCGGCGCGGGATAACGGCCACGCCTACGCGGAATTTTTCATGAAACGCATGGAGCGCGGCGAACAGGAGCCGCCCTCCGTCCTGTTGTCAGCCACCCGGCTGCTCTACCACATGGGCAATATCTTTCGGGACAACGCCCCGGCTCCCGCTGCCAACGGTGTCCAAATCGACCGCAAGCGGCTGGCGCAGCTGCGGCAAAAGCGCGTCGCCCTCGGTCACAAGCCAGATGATCATGAGCCAGAGCAGCAGCAGGGATTTTCAATGAAATTCCATATGTAAAGCGGGCCGAGATGTTCAGTTTTTGCGCCGCAATAGTCAAAGAAACATTTTGGAAAACAGTAGCTTTGTGCGCCGGGTTGTGGTATGTATGTTGGCTACCAAAGGAGGGGTCACCATGTACGACTACATGAAAGCCTTGCAGGAACGATTCGACGAAAAGCAGCCGGAGCACCTCGTCTACGCCGTCCAATCCGCCCGTGAGGGCCTGCGCGATGGCATAGATGCCGAAAGCCGCAGAAAACTGCTTCGGCTGCTGGACGCACAGAACGCGTTGCTGGTCGAAGCCAAGTTGATGAGCTTCACGGCGGGCTTCAAGCTGGCGGCCGGTATCGCCGGAGAGCTGGGAACGCCCTACTCCTTCGATGCCGACGAGGAAGAAAAAGCAAAGGAGATGATCATGAATGGCTAAAAAGCGCGCCAACGGCGAGGGCAGCATCCGCAAACGCGCAGACGGGCGCTGGGAGGGGCGCTACACCGCAGGCTATCACCCTGAAACCGGAAAGCGCATCATCAAAAATGTGCTGGGTAAGACGCAGGCGGAATGCAAGGCAAAGCTCAGTGCCGCAATGGAAGCTACCCGAGGAATCGATGTCAGCCGTGCGGATGAGTACACAGTAGCAATCTGGCTGCGCAGCTGGTATGAGATCTACGCAAAACCGAATATCCGCATCTCAACAGCAAATCGCTATCAACTGATGGTCGAACAATACATGATCCCACGCATCGGCAGCATCAAACTGACAAAGTTGACTTCCCATGACTTACAAAAGCTCTACAAGGATCTGATGGAAAACGGACGCATCGACCGCAAGAGCGGTCATGGCAATCCGGGACTGAGCAGCACGACCGTGC
>ENA-UOJC01002717-UOJC01002717.1-human-gut-metagenome-genome-assembly--contig:-C104-NODE-2717-length-18439-cov-4.821149_pt1 | contig 18439 bp, 13 predicted proteins | sample MGYA00242339_ERZ723886 | MGnify/ENA metagenome assembly ERZ723886 | reverse complement strand
CTTCGAAAAATGTAAATGATTACTTTTTTTAAACTATATTAAATTTTTTTCCTTTTTTGGGTGCGGGTGTGGCTGCCCCCTCACCCCAACCCTCTCTCTCCAGTCAGAGAGAGAGGGTGATTCGTCTCCCGGCGTGGCCGGGACCGTTTACGCTTTGGTGCCTTTCAGCAGCGCCAGCACTTCTTCAACGCTGGTGGTGCGGGTCAGGCGCTCAATCACCGACTCATCATCCAGCGCGTTAGTCAGGCTGGTAATCACGTGAATGTGCTCGTTATTGCGTGCCGCGATACCGATAACCAGACGGGCTACGTCATCTTCGTCTTCGCCAAAGCGAACCCCTTCCGGATACTGGCAGAACACTACGCCGGTCTTCAGGACGCGATCTTTAGCTTCAATCGTGCCGTGTGGTACCGCGATGGACTCGCCCAGATAGGTGGAGGTCAGTTTTTCACGATCCAGCATCGCCTGGACATATTCAGGCTCAACGTAGCCGCCTTTCACCAGCTGCTCGCCCGCAAAGCGGATCGCCTCTTCTTTGGTCGCCGCTTTGCGACCGAGGAAGATATTCTCTGCGCCAAGCTTAAACAGATTTGTATCGGCGGCCTCGAAGCTGTCTTTCAGACTGCCGCGGACTTTCTCTTCGTTGTCAGTATGGCGCTGCGCCGCAACCAGACGCTCGGTCAGGCTGGTGTACAGGCCGCTGTCGAGGAAGTTGGTCAGCGAAATGTGCTGGGCCTGCGGCACCTGGCGCATCGCCCGCTCGGTCAGATCGCGGTGGGTAATCACCAGGTCGACATCCGGCGGCAGGTTGTTAATGGCGCAGTTGGTGACGGAGATATTGCTCAGCCCCGCATCCTGCACTTTTTTACGCAGCACCCCGGCACCCATGGCGCTGGAACCCATGCCGGCATCGCAGGCCACGATGATTTTGCGCACGTGGCTCAGATCGTTAGCCACGGCACCTGCAGACAGCGGAGTAGCCGCGCCTTTGGATTCAGCTTTCATATCCTGCATGCGACGGGTCGCAGCATCGATATCATCTTCTTCTTTCACTTTGCTGGTTTTCAGCAGAATGGCGGAGACCACAAAGGAGACGGCCATTGCGGCAATAATGGCCGCGATGTTAGCGAAGTACGCCCCTTTCGGCGTCATCGCCAGCACCGCAAGGATAGAACCTGGGGAAGCAGGAGAAACCAGACCGCCGTTGAGGATAGTCAGGGTGAACACGCCGGTCATACCGCCGAGAATAACGGCAAGGATCAGACGCGGGTTCATCAGTACGTACGGGAAGTAGATTTCGTGGATACCGCCCAGGAAGTGGATGATTGCCGCACCGCCTGCAGACTGCTTCGCGTTACCGCGACCAAAGAACATGTATGCCAGCAGTACGCCCATCCCCGGGCCCGGGTTGGCTTCAATCAGGAAGAAGATTGATTTGCCCAGCTCATGAGACTGCTGAATACCCAGCGGCGAGAAGATGCCGTGGTTGATAGCATTGTTCAGGAACAGGATTTTCGCCGGTTCAACGAAGATAGATGCCAGCGGCAGCATGTCATGGACAACCATGAAGTTAACGCCCGCCGCCAGAATTTTGGACAGGACTTCAACCGCCGGGCCAATGCCGAGGAATGCCAGAATGGCGAGGATCATCCCGATAATACCGGCGGAGAAGTTGTTCACCAGCATCTCGAAACCGGACTTAATCTTACCGTCTACCCAGCTATCAAAATGTTTAATCGCCCAGCCGCCCAGTGGACCTGCGATCATGGCGCCGAGGAACATCGGCATGTCCGCGCCGACGATGACGCCCATGGTGGTAATGGCACCGACGACGCCGCCACGCTCACCGCCAATTAACTTACCGCCGGTATAGCCGATAAGCAGCGGCAGCAGGTAGGTGATCATCGGGCCGACTAACTTCGCCAGCGTCTCATTCGGTAACCACCCTGTCGGTATGAATAATGCGGTGATGATACCCCACGCGATAAACGCGCCGATGTTTGGCATCACCATATTGCTGAGGAAACGACCAAAGCTTTGCACCTTGATCTTGATATCGGATGACATAAAACACCCCTTCTTCTGTTTTGCTTATCGCGTAGGCTAAAAGCCCGAGGCTTGTTGTGAATATGGCGGCAGAGGTCGCCGGACCCTGATTGATAAAGCGAATCTGGCACTGAATCGTTAAACTGTCCAGTCGGTGGGTTTTAGTGTGATTCTGATCACATGAATATAGGTATCTGGCAGGTATTTGTAGTGACGTGCATCACAAAATGGGTGTGCAAAAAAAAGACAATGGGTCAAAATTCGCCTGATTAGGCTAATTAATGTGAATTACATCACATAATATTGTTTTCAGTTTGTCTCGATATTGTGACTTTGTTCACAAAAAATAATTCGCTGAATTTTGCGGATGTGATCGCCGGCAAACTCTGCTCGCTCGCACTGCGGCCGGCGTCGGTAAACAGGCTGCAGAATGAAAAAACATCATCGGCGTACCGTATGGAAAAAAGTCAGAATGTGGCTTAAGCTCAACATGTAAAGATAAGTCTATAGTTCTTCAGGATATATTTTGTCACGCTTAAAAACTTGCAAGGAGAATAACTAAAAACAATACTCCCCGGCCTTAAATTATAAGTGCATTTTCCTTTTACTTAAATTTCATTAATTAATTTGGTTGCTTACCATTTTATATCATTGATGAGCTGACGTCGTGTTTAGTGAGGCACATATGTTTCTCAACTATTTTGCGCTGGGTGTATTGATCTTCGTTTTTCTGGTTCTCTTTTATGGAATTATCGCGATTCATGATATTCCCTATTTAATGGCTAAAAAACGTAATCATCCCCACGCTGATGCCATCCATACCGCCGGGTGGGTGAGCCTGTTTACGCTGCATGTTATCTGGCCATTCCTGTGGATCTGGGCCACTCTCTACCAGCCTGAGCGCGGGTGGGGAATGAAATCTCATATTCCTCCATCTGAACGCGATCCCGATATCGATCGGCTTTCACAACGTGTTGCCGAGCTGGAAAAAAGACTGGGTGCGGTGCCCTCATCCGCAGATAAAGAGACCCCGGAGCGCTAATCATGGATCTGTTAATTGTATTGACCTATGTGGCGATTGCATGGGCGGTTTTTAAGATATTTCGCATTCCGGTTAACCAGTGGACTCTCGCCACGGCGGCATTAGGCGGTATATTTCTCGTCAGCGCCCTTATTTTATTAATGAACTATAACCATCCTTATACATTTACTGCACAAAAGGCGGTTATTTCGATTCCCATTACGCCACAGGTGACCGGTATCGTCAGTACCGTGACGGATAAAACGAATCAACGTGTTAATAAGGGTGATGTCCTGTTTACGATTGATCCCGTGCGCTATCAGGCCCGGGTAGATAGACTGCAGGCCGATCTGGTGACCGCGCTGCACAGCATCAACACTCTGAAGGCGCAGCTTTCAGAAGCGCAGGCAAACACGGTGCGTGTTTCCGCCGAGCGCGATCGGCTCTACAAAGACTACCAACGCTACCTGAAAGGCAGCCAGGCGCGGGTCAACCCGTTCTCTGAAAGCGATATCGATAATGCCCGGCAAAACTATCTGGCGCAGGATGCGTTAGTAAAAGCATCGGTTGCCGAGCAGGCACAGATTCAGAGTCAACTGGACAGCATGGTGGGCGGTGAGCAGTCGCAGGTTGTCAGTCTGCGCGCGCAGTTAGCGGAGGCGAAATATAACCTCGACCAGACCGTTATTCGCGCGCCAAGCAACGGCTATGTTACCCAGGTGCTGATCCGTCCCGGCACCTATGCGGCAGCGCTGCCGCTGCGCCCGGTGATGGTCTTTATCCCGGAACAAAAACGGCAGATTGTTGCTCAGTTCCGCCAAAACTCGCTGCTGCGACTGAAGCCAGGCGATGATGCCGAAGTGGTCTTTAACGCGCTGCCGGGCCAGGTATTCCATGGCAAGCTGACCAATATTCTTCCGGTGGTCCCGGGTGGATCTTACCAGGCTCAAGGGGCATTACAGTCGCTGACGGTCTTACCGGGAACCGATGGCGTACTGGCGACAATTGAGCTGGATCCCAACGCGGATGTCGACTCGCTGCCGGACGGTATTTATGCTCAGGTGGCGGTCTATTCCGACCACTTCAGCCATGTATCGGTCATGAGAAAGGTCCTGCTGCGCATGACCAGCTGGATGCACTACCTCTACCTGGATCATTAATTGCGATGAAGGCAGGCTGACGTTAAGTCTGACCTGCCTTTTGCCTGCGCCTGAACCATACTTATACCCGTCATACTTCAAGTTGCATGGTCGTTGGCAATACTCGGCCCATCCCTGGGCCTTGCCCTACGGGCGCTGCGAACAGCGTTCAAATTCGTTCCTGACGAATTTGTCCTCGTTCACCCACTTCACGTTCTTGAGTAAGTGACTGGGTTTTATCTGCGTCGCAGCGTTACACGGCCTTCGTCATCGCCCCTGTGGGGGCAGCGTAAACGCTGTTCAACAACGTCGAAAGCGTTGTGGTCCTGCAACTCGAATTATTTTGGCTATAGAGCCTGTCCCATCAGGCTTCTACTTTTTTGTTGGCGAAAGGAGCAGGTAATGAAACTGATCGGCAGCTACACCAGTCCCTTTGTGCGTAAAATCTCCGTCATTCTGCTGGAGAAAAACCTCCCCTTCGAATTCGTCAATGAATTTCCCTACCAGGACGTGAACGGCGTCGGGAAATACAATCCCTTGGGTAAGGTGCCGGTGCTGGTCACGGACGGCGGCGAATGCTGGTATGACTCCCCCATTATCGCGCAATACCTTGATCAGCTCGGCGCTGCGCCGGCAATGGTGCCAGCGGACCCGAAAGCGGCGTTGAAAATGCGTCAGCTGGAGGCGCTGGCCGACGGCGTAATGGAGGCGGCGCAGGCGCTGGTGCGCGAAAAGAGCCGTCCGGCTGCGCAGCAGTCAGAAAGCGAGCTGCTGCGCCAGCGGGAGAAAGTGACCCGGGGACTCGATGCGCTGGAAGCCTATGTCGCCGATGGCAGTCTGCGTATCGACGAGGTCAATCTGGCCACGATTTCAGCGGCGTGCGCGATTGCCTATCTCAACTTTCGGCGGGTTGCGCCCGGCTGGTGCGCGACGCGGCCTCAGCTGATTAAGCTGGTCGATGCGCTTTTCCAGCGCGCCAGTTTTGCCCGTACCGAACCGCCAAGGACTTGACCCAGGCAGGTAACAGTTTCCTCCCGGAGACGTTACAATCACCGCTGATTTGTTGACTCCCTCTCCCGTCGGGAGGGGGGTAAATAACTTACCGCCAGGTCCATTCATGACTACCGATATTCGTGCGCTTTACACCCGGCTGCCGGCCACCGACCGTTTGCTTCGCGATCCCGCTTTTTCTGCTGTGCTGGCCCGCTATGGCCATGCTCAGGTGGTGGCGCTGCTGCGCCAGATGCTGGAGGAGGCGCGGGAATATATTCGTCAGCAGCAGGCGCTGCCGGCCTGGTGCGATGACTGGCCGCAGGAAACCGGGCGACGGCTGGCGCAAACGCTGCAAAGCGCGCTGCGCCCGGTGTTCAATCTCACCGGCACGGTGCTGCATACCAACCTGGGGCGCGCAATTCAGGCAGAAGCGGCGGTTGATGCAGTTGCACAGGCGATGCGTGCGCCGGTCACGCTGGAGTACAGCCTGGATGATGCCGGGCGCGGCCACCGCGATCGGGCGCTGGCGGAGCTGCTGTGCCGCATAACCGGCGCGGAAGATGCCTGCATCGTCAACAATAACGCTGCGGCGGTGCTGCTGATGCTGGCGGCCACCGCCGGCGGTAAAGAAGTGGTGCTCTCGCGCGGCGAGCTGGTGGAGATCGGCGGTGCATTCCGTATTCCCGATGTGATGCGCCAGGCGGGTTGTATCCTGCATGAAGTCGGCACCACCAACCGCACCCATGCGAAAGATTATCGTCAGGCCGTGAATGAGAATACCGGGCTGTTGATGAAAGTCCATACCAGCAATTACAGCATCGAGGGTTTCACGACGGCCGTCGATGAGGCCGGACTGGCGGCGATTGGCCGCGAAACGGGGATTCCGGTGGTGGCTGATTTGGGCAGTGGTTCGCTGGTTGACCTGAGCCAGTATGGTCTGCCGAAAGAGCCGATGCCGCAGGAGATGATCGCGGCGGGAGTCAGTCTGGTGAGCTTCTCCGGCGATAAGCTGCTGGGTGGTCCGCAGGCGGGGATTATCGTTGGTGAGAAGGCGATGATTGCCCGTCTGCAGCAGCACCCGCTTAAGCGCGCGCTGCGAGCGGATAAAATGACCCTTGCCGCGCTGGAAGCCACTCTGCGGCTCTATCTGCATCCGGAAACGCTGGCCGATCGGCTGCCCACCCTGCGCCTGCTGACCCGCACGGCGGAGGCGATTCAGGCGCAGGCGTTGCGCCTGCAGCCGTTGCTGGCCGTGCACTACACGCAGTTTGAGGTGCGGGTGGAGCCATGTCAGTCGCAAATTGGCAGCGGTTCGCTACCGGTAGACCGTCTGCCTGGGGCGGCGCTGACCTTTACGCCGCGCGATGGTCGTGGTAGTCAGCTGGAGGCGCTGGCGGCCCGTTGGCGCGGGCTGACGATCCCGGTTATCGGACGGATTTACGATGGGCGTCTGTGGCTGGACTTGCGCTGTCTTGAAGATGAACCCCGGTTTATGGAGATGCTATTACAATGATTATTGCCACCGCCGGACATGTTGACCACGGTAAAACAACGCTGCTGCAGGCGATTACCGGCGTTAATGCTGACCGCCTGCCGGAAGAGAAATCACGCGGGATGACGATCGATCTGGGGTACGCCTACTGGCCACAGCCCGACGGTCGCGTGCTGGGGTTTATCGATGTGCCTGGCCACGAAAAGTTTTTGTCTAACATGTTGGCGGGCGTGGGTGGCATTGACCACGCGCTGCTGGTGGTGGCCTGCGATGATGGCGTGATGGCGCAGACCCGCGAGCATCTGGCCATCCTGCAGCTGACGGGAAAGCCGTCGCTGACGGTGGCGTTGACCAAAGCGGACCGCGTCGAGGCGCAGCGCGTTGAAGAGGTGCGTGGCGACGTGACGGCGGTGCTGGCAGAATTTGGTTTTACCGACGCCACGTTGTTTGCCACCGCGGCTACTGAAAACCAGGGGATCGCCGAACTGCGCGAGCATTTACTGCAGCTGTCCGCCCGTGCGCACCCGCAGCACCAGCGTTTTCGCCTGGCGATCGACCGGGCCTTTACGGTTAAAGGTGCCGGGCTGGTGGTGACCGGAACGGCGCTGTCGGGCGAGGTCAATGTGGGTGATACGCTGTGGCTGACCGGGGTCGATAAACCGATGCGCGTGCGCGGTCTGCACGCCCAGAACCAGGCCGTCGGGCAGGCCTGGGCAGGCCAGCGTATCGCCCTGAATATTGTTGGCGATGCGCAAAAAGAGGCGCTGAATCGCGGCGACTGGCTGCTCTCGGTGCGGCCGCCGGAGGCTTCTGAACGGGTGATCGTTGAGTTGCAGTGCCACACGCCGTTGACGCAATGGCAATCTTTGCATATCCATCATGCCGCCAGCCATATTACCGGACGCGTATCGCTGCTGGAGGGGGATCTCGCCGAACTGGTACTCGATACTCCGCTGTGGCTGGCAGATAACGACCGCCTGGTGCTGCGCGATATCTCCGCTCGCGTTACCCTGGCGGGTGCCCGCGTGGTGACGCTAAATCCGCCGCGGCGCGGTAAGCGTAAGCCTGAATATTTACAATGGCTGGCGGCGTTAGCCGCGTCGCAGGGGGATGATGCTCAGGCGCTGGATATTCATCTGCAACGCGATGCCGTCCGTCTTGATGATTTTGCCTGGGCGCGCCAGCTCAGCGATGAAGGCCTGAACGTGTTGATTAACCGCCCGGATTACCTGCAGGCGGGCAACAGTCTGCTCAGCGCCCCGCTGGCCGCGCGCTGGCAGCGCAAGCTGCTTGATGCCCTGGCGCGCTATCACGATCAGCATCGCGACGAGCCTGGACCGGGCCGCGAACGTCTGCGGCGTATTGCGCTGCCGATGGAGGACGAAGCGCTGGTACTGCTGCTGATTGAGCAGATGCGCGCCAGCGGGACTATCGATAGCCATCACGGATGGTTACATCTGCCGGAACACAAAGCGGGCTTTACCGAAGAACAGCAGAGCATCTGGCTGCGGGTTGCCGACCTGTTTGCCGACGAGCCCTGGTGGGTACGTGACCTGGCGAAAGAGGCGGGCGTTGAAGAGGCGCTGATGCGCGCGGTGCTGCGTCAGGCGGCGCAGCAGGGGATGATTACCGCGATCGTCAAAGATCGTTATTACCGCAACGATCGGATCGTGGCCTTTGCCAGAATGATCCGCGAACTGGATCTGGCTCGTGGATCCACCTGTGCGGCCGATTTCCGTGATACCCTGAATGTCGGGCGCAAGCTGGCGATTCAGATTCTTGAATATTTCGACCGGATTGGCTTTACCCGCCGACGTGGCAACGACCATATCCTGCGTGATAAGGCACTGTTTCTTTAAGCATCATCAGAATGTTCCCTGAGGCCTGCTCAGCCTGGCGCCACCGGAGGTTTTAAACGTAAGACCTCCGGTGGTGCTGCGATGTCTCCCGCGCTTATTGGTCCGTTTCTTTCACCCGGATGCGCATTTCTCCTTCACCGCGATTCGCCCAGCTAAACCACGGGATAAAGGTTAAGGTCTGCGGCTGACGTGTGGCCGGCGTGGAAGCGTCGTTACTGTAAGGAGCATATTAACTCGGCACAAGCGAGGTATCTTCCAGACGGGAAGCGCCTTTGCCCTACGCGCTATCTTTTCCGTAGTCATTGCTCATGAGCGCTGTTTTGCGCTGCGGAAAGACTCAGGAAAATGGCTAAAATACCCCGGCGAGGTGTAAAAAAACCGCTGACTCCATTCAGGATCAAGGCGCGCAGGAGGATATTTCTGGCACGCTGCCGTTTTATCCCCAATGGAGCAGTGGATGAACCGTTTTATCATCGCGGATGCCCAGAAGTGTATTGGCTGCCGTACCTGTGAAGTGGCCTGCGTGGTCTCCCATCAGCACGACCAAAGTTGTTCGACGGTTTCTGCGACTCAGTTTGCGCCCCGTATCCGGGTGGTGAAAAGCGATGCGCTGTCTACGGCCACCCTGTGCCGGCAATGTGAAGACGCACCCTGCGCCAATGTCTGTCCGGTTGAGGCTATCCAGCGCGACCGTGGGGTCTGGCGCGTCGACCAGCGGCGCTGTATCGGCTGTAAAAGCTGTATGGTGGCCTGCCCGTACGGGGCGATGAGCGTGATGATGACCGGGGAAGGGGTGCAGGCGCTGAAATGCGATTTATGCAGCCACACCGACGAAGGCCCGGCCTGCGTGGCGGCCTGTCCGACCCAGGCGCTGCGCTGCATGGAACCGAGCGAGCTGGAAAGACTTAGCGCCGAGCGTCGCCAGCGCATGGCGCTGGCGATGTAGCGATGATGCTTGCGGCGTGTTCCCCGGAAGCGGCGCTGGCGCGCCTGTCCGGGCTACGGGTTGGCCGATGGCGATGAGCCGGTTACGCGGCGCCCTGTTCACTCCAGGCCCGCTCAATCTCTTCGGCGAGGATTTGCACGCCCGCTTCGATTTTTTGCGGATCCGGCACGTAGTTCATACGCATGCACTGATGCGTGTGCGGCCAGGGTTTATCCAGCCCCGGGAAGAAGTAGTCGCCCGGAACCATCAATACACCGCGTTTTTTCAGCCGCTGGTACAGCAGTTCGGTGGAGATCGGCAGATCTTTAAACCACAGCCAGAGGAAAATCGCCCCTTCAGGTTTATGAATCAGGCAGCGATCTTCCGGCAGATAGCGACGGATAATGGCGATAGTTTCCTGTACGCGCTGATAGTAGAACGGCTTGATGACCGTTTCCGACAGGCGCAGCAGGTCATGACGTTTGATCATTTCGCACATCATCGCCGGCCCCATTCCGCCCGGCGCAAGGCTGATAATCCCATTCATGTTGCTGATAGCGGTAATGATTTTCTCATTGGCTATGATGATCCCGCAGCGGCTGCCCGGCAGGCCCAGCTTGGACAGGCTCATACACAGCACAATATTCGGGTTCCAGAGCGGCCTGGCGTCGCTGAAAATAATTCCCGGGAAAGGCACGCCATACGCGTTATCAATCACCAGCGGTACGCCGTGTTGGTGGGCCAGCGCATCCAGTTTGATCAGCTCTTCGTCGGTAATCACGTTACCGGTCGGGTTGGTCGGGCGAGAGACACAAATCATCCCCGTCTCTTCGGTGACCTGCAGATGCTCGAAATCGACGTGGTATTTAAACTGGCCTTCTGGCAGCAGCTCGATATTCGGGCGGGTGGCGACAAACAGATCCTCTTCGAGGCCCGAGTCGGCGTAGCCGATATATTCCGGCGTCAGCGGGAACAGGACTTTGCGGGTAGTGCCATCCGCACGGCGCCCGGCAAAGAGGTTAAATAAGTAGAAAAACGCACTCTGACTGCCATTTGTTAGCGCAATATTCTGTGGTTCGATCTCCCAGCCCAGCTCTTCACGCAGCATCTGCGCCAGCATAGTCAGCAGCTCGCTTTTTCCCTGTGGACCGTCGTAATTACAAAGCGCATCAAGGGCTTTGCCGTTGGCGAGCATGTCAGCCAGCAGGTTCTGGAAGTATTCGTTCATTTCCGGGATCTGCGCGGGATTACCGCCGCCCAGCATGATTGCGCCCGGCGTGCGCAGGCCGTCATTGAGGTCTTCCATCAAGCGGGTGATGCCTGAATGACGGGTGAATTTGTCGCCGAAAAGTGAAAATGTCATTGCGGATAATCTATCGGTCTTCCTGGAAAGTGGATAACCATAACGCCAGCCTCGACGCGGTGCAAATCGGCAGGAAAGTCGAAGATTTCATTTTTATGCTGGATTATCGATGGGGATTAGTTTTTTATTCTGCAAAGGCTCCCCAAAGAGATCGGGGAGCCATCAGAAGCGGGGCTATCGTTGGCCTGCCCATACCACCATGACTTTGTCATCGGCGTTTTCACGGACGAAACCGTAACCTTGCGGCATAGAGAGCGTGGTTTGTTTACCCATCCCGATTGCCGGGTGGCGGGCGCGGAACTGGCCGAGTTTCTGCCAGTGGGTGACGCTGAGCGCGGCTTTACCCTCGACGTCCTGCCAGTTCATATCCGAACGTGTCCCCTGCAACGGATCTGAGCCGGTAGGCCCGAATGGCCGCGCGGACTCATCGCCATAGAAGAGCTGTACCGCGCCTGGTGCGAGCAGCAGCAGTTCTGCCGCAGTGCTGCCGCCTTCGCGGAACAGGCGCGTGTCGTGGGAGGAGAGGTAGCTCAGAACGTTAAACGTCTGCAGTTTATCCGCCATCTGCTGCCAGGTCAGGTCAATACTGGAGAGACAGCCTGACGCTTTCGCCGCCTGATCCTGGTAGTCGAAGTTAATCATCGCATCAAAACCGTGGCGGTAGTAATCGCTCTGCATTACCCCATGACCCCAGGCTTCACCGGTCATCCAGAAAGGCGCGTTATCCAGCGCTTTATCCGGATTGGCCTTTTTCCATTCCGCCAGCGCCGCAGTGGCCTGGGTTTTCAACTGCTGCCAGGCAGCCTGCTCGACGTGTTTGGCGGTATCGACGCGGAAGCCGTCAATGCCGTAATCACGTACCCACTGACTCAACCAGTGGGTCAGATAATCGCGCGGCGTATAGCCTGGAATCACTTTTGCCGCCGTATCAGGCTTTTGTTGATAGAAATTCGGCAGCCCGGAAGGGGCGGTTGATTCGGTTTTCAGATCCGGCAGAAAAGCCAGGGACATGGTCAGATCGTCAAAGCCTGGGTTGTCGTAGTCGCCGATATCGGTACGAATCCATTTTTTCCCCCACCATTTTTCCCAGCCGGCTTTATCGCTGAAGTTGATGTAGTCGTTGAAGCTGTGCCAGGTCTGTCCCGGGCCGGGTTTCCAGTTGGTCCAGTGTTCCCCGAGCGTTTTTTTCAGTTCGTCGCCCTGCAGATACAGCGAGCCGAATTTGAACGTCTGCATATCGGCGAGGGTGGCGTAGCCGGTGTGGTTCATCACCACATCGAACAGGATGCGAATACCGCGCTTGTGCGCCTCATCGACAAGGCGACGCAAATCCTCCTCAGTACCCATATTGGCATCCAGCTTTGTCCAGTCCTGGGCGTAGTAGCCGTGGTAGGCGTAATGCGGGAAATCGCCCTTGGTTCCGCCGCCGACCCAGCCGTGAATTTGTTCCAGCGGCGAGCTTATCCACAGTGCGTTAACGCCCAACGCTTTCAGGTAGTCGAGTTTGCTGGTCAGCCCTTGCAGGTCGCCGCCGTGGAAGGTGCCGATTTCCTGCATACCGTCTTTGTGGCGTCCATAGCTGTTGTCGTTGGCCGGGTTACCGTTGACGAAACGGTCGGTCAGCACGAAATAGACGGTGGCGTTATGCCAGTTGAAAGGCGCGTCGGCGGTGGTTTCCGCACTTTCAAGCAGCAATAAACCATTGCTGTTGGGGGCCGGCTGCAGCGTAATTTTCCCGGCGCTGACCGTGGCGACATTGCCGCTGTAGAAATCACGGACTTTGCTGCCCTCGGCAAAGGTCTTGCTGACATCCAGCGTCAGCGGCTTACCATCCCATTTTGGACACTGACGCAGCTGCGGCGCGGAAGCTGTCGCCGCCTCTTTTTCCTCCAGAGAAAGCATCAGCGTCGGCGTACCGGAGCGAGTATCGACTTCAAGCGTGTAGCGACCTTCGCGGAAGACCCGCCACTGTGCAGGGGTGCCGCGGCAGGGTTCCATGGAGAGCATCTGGTTGAGTTTGATGGCGCCGACGGGCTGCCAGCACTGTTGGTCAAAATTAATTTGTAGCGGACGTGTACCCTTCGCCACCTCGTTTTGACTGATAAACCTGCCGGTGCCCTCTTCGGTAAAGGCCGGAAAATCGGCGGTGGTCCAGGCGGCGAAGGCCATTCCTGGCAACAAGAGCGACGCTAGCGCAGCGAGTTTCATTCTGGAGTCCTGTGAGCGGTTTTTTGTTCAGTTTGCCCGGCAAAGCGGGTAATGAACTCATCCCATCTGCGCTTTTGCAGGGATGACAAAAAGGGGTGAGTGACAGCGGTCAAAAAACAGGCAAAAAATGAGACGGCGCTAGCATTTTTGCCCCCTGATGACGGCGCGGAAACCGATTTCAGATGACAGCTTTTAGGAATTGGACTATTTCTGTTAGTGCTCTCACTGGGTATTTTTGATACTATTCGCGACTCAATTAACGTTTTTTTGCGTAAAACAAGGTGTTGGAATGATTAAATCCGACCAGGAGACCTAATGATATCGATTCCCATGCGACGATATGGGGCTGCGATACTCATGTTACTTACCTGCATATTTTCAGGTAGTGTGTTGGCAACAACCCACACAGCAACAACGAGTCATAAAGCCTCACAAGTAAAGAAAAGTAGTCAAGTTAAGGTAAGCAGTAAACAAGAGTATTCTCGCAATAGTGCAAAGAGTAGTTCACTTCCTGATTTGCGAAAATACCCTTCCGGAACCCCAAGGAAAAAAGCGTTTCTCCGGACAGTAATGCCTTATATTACTAAACAGAATCAGGTGATTACCGCCGATCGTAACTGGCTTGTTGCCAAGCAATACGACTCGCGCTGGTCACCGACAGAGCGCACGCGTCTGAAGGATATTACGGCACGCTATAAGGTGAAATGGTCTGGTAATACGCGCCATATTCCCTGGAACACGCTGATGGAACGCGTTGACATCATTCCGAACAGTATGGTGGCGACCATGGCGGCGGCGGAAAGCGGCTGGGGGACGTCCAAACTGGCGCGGATGAACAACAATCTGTTTGGTATGAAATGCGGCGGCGGAAACTGCCGCGGTGCGATGAAAGGCTACTCCCAGTTTGATTCCGTGGAGGAGTCTGTACAGGCTTATGTGACGAACCTGAACACGCATCCGGCATACAAGTCCTTCCGTAAATCCCGTGCGCAGCTGCGTAAAACGGATCAGGAAGTGACGGCCAGCACCATGATTCATAAGCTGAAGGGCTATTCGACGAAAGGTTCGAGCTACAACAACTATCTCTTCGCGATGTATCAGGACAACCAGCGGCTGATCGCTGCCCATATGTAATAGCGAATGCCCGGAGCATAAGCCCCGGGCATTTTCTTTTCGATCTCATCGGCCCTACATCATCACTTCACTGTGCCGATCCCGGTACTCCTTCGGCGTCACGTCGTACTCTTTCTTAAATACCGAATAGAAATATTGCAGCGACGGATAGCCGCACATTTGCGAAATTTCATTAATCGATAGCGTGGTAGAGACCAGCAGGCTGCGGGCCTTTTCGAGTTTCTCTCTGTGAATGATGGAGTGAATGGTGTCGCCGACCTCCTCCTTGAAGCGCTTCTCGAGGTTAGAGCGGGAGATGCCGACGGCATCCAGCACCTGCTCGACCTTGATGCCCTTGCAGGCGTTATTGCGGATGTAGTGCATCGCCTGAATCACCGACGGGTCGGTGAGCGAACGATAGTCCGTAGAGCGTCGTTCAACGACGCGCATCGGTGGCACCAGCCGGCGCTGCAGCGGCAGCGGCTCTTTATCCAGCAGTCGATGCAGCAGCTTGGCCGCCTGGTAACCCATCTGCCGGGTTCCCTGCGCGACGGAGGAGAGCGCCACGCGCGACAGGTAGCGGGTCAGCTCTTCATTATCAATACCGATGACGCACAGCTTTTCCGGCACCGGAATATGCAGCAGCTCGCAGGCCTGAAGCACGTGGCGAGCGCGGGCATCGGTCACGGCGATGATTCCGGTTTGCGGGGGGAGCGTTTGCAGCCAGTCCGCGAGACGGTTCTGCGCGTGTTGCCAGTTTTCCGGCGCGGTCTCCAGCCCCTGGTAAACCACGCCGCGATATTTCTCCTTCGCGACCAGCTGGCAAAACGCGTGTTCGCGCTCGACAGCCCAGCGTTTTCCGCTGGAAGTGGGCAGCCCGTAAAAGGCGAAGCGCTGGACGCCCTTTTCTTTCAGATGCAGGAAGGCGCTTTCGACCAGCGCGGCGTTATCCGTCGCAATATAGTGCACCGGGGGATAGCATTCGGGGCGATGGTAGGAGCCGCCGACGCCGACAATCGGGACCTCGACGTCGGCCAGCAGTCTTTCGATTTCCGGGTCGTCATAATCAGCAATCACGCCGTCGCCCAGCCACTCCCTGATATTCTCGATACGCGCCCGAAAATCCTCTTCGATGAAGATATCCCATTCCTGTTGCGATGCCTGTAAATATTCTCCTACCCCCTCGACCACCTGTCGGTCGTAGGCTTTGTTGGCATTGAATAGCAGCGTAATACGGTGGCGCTTTGCAAACATAGTCTCTTTTCCTGGTCTCTCTTTCTGGCCATACAATACCGGCCAATGCCCGAATCATGACAAGCGTCTTATGCGTAAATCTGGTGGTAGCGCATAGAATTCGGGCATTCTTCCATTAAGCGGGCTTACGTTCTGCGCTTTGTCGCCGAATCCATCCATACCGCCAGCAGTAAAATGGCACCTTTGACGATGTACTGCCAGAAGGTGGCGACGTCCATCATGCTCATACCATTATCCAGCGCCGACATGATAAATGCCCCCATGACGGCGCCGGCGACTGCCTACCCCGCCGGCGAGGCTGGTGCCGCCGATAACGCAGGCGGCGATAGCATCCAGCTCGGCGATGTTACCGGCTGAAGGCGAACCGGCACCGAGACGCGAACTGAGGATCAGACCGGCGATGGCCACCATCAGACCATTGATGGCGAAAACGGCCAGCTTGGTTCGTTCAACGCTAATCCCCGACAGGCGTGCCGCTTCCAGGTTACCGCCAATGGCATAAATTCGCCGGCCAAAGGCCGTTCGGGTGGCCATAAACATCCCCGCCAGCAGCAGAGCTGCCAGGATGAGAACCGGCGTCGGGACGCCGCGATAATCGTTTAATAGCCAGATGGCGCCGAGCACGATAACCGCGGTAATGCTCTGGCGTGCCACCGTCGAGGTTGGCGCTGGTGTGGTTAATCCCAGGGATTGACGACGCAGGCGACCGCGCCATTGCCAGACAATAAAGGCCGCCATACCAATGACGCCGATACCGAAACCCAGGCCGTCAGGCAGATAGCTTTGTCCAATTTGCGACATGGCCGGGCTGGTGGGGGAGACGGTGGTGCCGTTGGTTATCCCGATCAGAATACCGCGGAACGCCAGCATTCCGGCGAGGGTGACGATAAACGACGGGACTTTACGGTAGGCGACCCACCAGCCGTTCCAGGCGCCGAGTACCAGCCCCATCACCAGGGTGACCGCAATGGTCAGCGGCAGCGGCCAGCCGAGCCAGACGTCAAAAATTGCCGCCGCGCCGCCGAGCAACCCCATCATCGAGCCCACGGAAAGATCGATTTCGGCGGAAATAATGACGAACACCATCCCGACCGCCAGGATGCCGGTGATCGCCGTCTGCCGCAGCAGGTTAGAAATGTTTCGCGCGCTTAAATAGGCGCCTTCGGTGGCCCAGGTGAAGAACAGCATAATCACCACAATCGCGGCGATCATCACAAAAACCTGAAGGTTCAGCCCTTTGAATCCAGACAGACCGGCAGGGGCGGGCGGGATAATTTTTATCTCAGACGACGTGTTTTTCGACATGGTGTTCGCTCCTCAACGCGGCTTCCATCACCTGCTCCTGGGTCAGATGATGATTGACTAAATTGGCTTTCAGCTTGCCTTCATGCATGACCAGCACCCGATCGCTTAACCCGAGAACTTCCGGTAGCTCTGATGAGATGACGATGACGGCGATCCCCTGCTGCACCAGCTGATTAATCAATTTGTAGATTTCGTATTTCGCACCGATATCGATGCCGCGAGTGGGTTCATCGAGAATAAGGATGCGCGGATTCAGCAACAGGCAGCGGGCCAGAATCGCTTTCTGTTGATTGCCGCCGCTCAGGCGGCCAATGGCCAGCTCTGGCGATGACGTTTTGATTTTCAGCCGCTGGATAGATTGCTGGATACAGTGCTGCTCCCCGGCGTCATCCAGGCTGCTCAGCGGGCCGGTAAACTGACTTAATGCCGCCAGAGTGATGTTCTTACCTACCGCCATCACCGGCACGATCCCGTCTTTCTTGCGGTCCTCAGGGACCATGGCAATACCGTGGGCGATAGACTGCTGGCAGTGGTGGATAGCCACCGGTTGACCGTCAATAAACACTTTCCCTTCCCAGCGTCCCGGCCAGACGCCAAACAGGCACTGTACGGCCTCGGTACGCCCGGCGCCGACCAGTCCGGCAATGCCGAGGATTTCACCGCGACGCAGTGAAAAAGAGATATCGTTGACCCGCTTAATGTGCCGGTTGACCGGATGCCAGGCGGTCAAATGCTCGACGCGTAGAATTTCGTCGCCGCAGGCGTGCGGCTCGTTCGGGTAGAGGGCGGTGAGTTCGCGGCCAACCATCATGGTTATCACATCATCTTCATTCATGCCGCTGGCGTCGCGGGTGCCGATATGCTGGCCGTCGCGAATGACGCAGATGGTGTCTGAGATGGCTTTCACCTCATTCAACTTGTGGGAAATATAAATACAGGCGATGCCGTGGGCCTGCAGATCGCGAATGATATCCAGCAGAATGGCCGTTTCCTGCTCGGTTAATGAGGCGGTGGGTTCATCAAGTATTAATAAACGCACCTGCTTATTGAGCGCTTTGGCAATTTCAACCAGCTGTTGCTGCCCCAGCCCGAGATCGCCGACGCGGGTATCGGGTGAAATCGTTAAATTCACCTGCGCCAGCAGCTTCTGACAGCGCAGGGTCATGGTTTCATAATCAAGGAGACCATAGCGGGAGATTTCCGCGCCAAGAAAAATATTCTCCAGAACGCTAAGGTGCTTAACCAGCGCGAGCTCCTGGTGAATAATGGCGATACCTTTGCGTTCGGTGTCGCGAATATGATTGGGCTTAAGCGTTTCACCGGCGAAAATAATTTCACCGTCATAGCTGCCGTGCGGATAAATTCCGCACAGGACTTTCATGAGCGTGGATTTACCAGAACCGTTTTCGCCGCAAAGTGAGACAACTTCTCCGGCGTTAAGCCGCAGGCTGATATTGTCTACCGCCTTCACGGTCCCGAAGGTTTTGGTGATATTTTTCATTTCTAGTAACCAGGACATAGATGCTCCGCATAAGCGATATCCGGCTGGACGAGAATGACGCCCCGGCGAGGGGCGTCAGGAATTATAATTCGCTCTTTTTGTGGAAACCGTCTTTGATGACCGTCTGTTCAATATTGTCTTTATTCACTTCGATCGGGGTGAGCAGGCGGGACGGGACATCTTTAAGTCCGTTATTCAACGAGGTATCAGCATGCGGCGC
>ENA-UOJC01002714-UOJC01002714.1-human-gut-metagenome-genome-assembly--contig:-C104-NODE-2714-length-18463-cov-9.324370_pt1 | contig 18463 bp, 15 predicted proteins | sample MGYA00242339_ERZ723886 | MGnify/ENA metagenome assembly ERZ723886 | reverse complement strand
TAGGATGATTATAGCTTCATTATACTCGAAACCTGTGAATAAATCTATTGCTTTCCATTACGGACAAAAAAATAACGGGTACTCGGCTTTTATACCGAATACCCGTTATCTCGTTTACCAACCCCGCCTGACAGATGCCATAATCGTAATTTTTGGATTACTTTCTTATGAGCACCCGTGTAAACGGGGCGATAATTTTTTGTATAAACGCAGCTGCGAGGTGCCGACTGAGGGAGAGAATTGCGTTATGTTGTCAGTCCTGCTTTATCAGCTCCAGCAGCGTCTGCCTGAAGCCGTAGCGCTCGGCAAGCGCCCGCGCCTCGTCTATGCGCGGAGTGCCGCGGCGATATGGCGCGCGCTTGCGGGTGCAGCGGAGCATGATGTTCTTCGGCGAGTGGGCAAAGTCGATGAACTCTATCATGTCCACCTCGTAGCCCATGTCCTCCAGCACCGCGGCGCGGATGGAGTCGGTCAGCAGCGCGGACATGCGCTCCTTTATTATCCCGTGGCGCAGGAAAATGTCCAGTTCGCCGCCCTTTTTTATCTGCGCGTTTATCTCATGCTGGCAGCAGGGGACGGAGAAAATGTACTTCACGTCGTGCTGCAGCGCGTAGTGCAGGGCGTAGTCGGTGGCAATGTCGCAGGCGTGCAGCGTCACGACCATGTCGATATGCCGGTCGTAGAGCGTGTCGCGCGTCACGTCGGCGACGTGGAACTCAAGACCGGAGTAGCCGTACTTCGCGGCGATGCCGTTGCAGCGCTCCACGACGTCGGCCTTCAGGTCGTAGCCGATGATGTGCGCGCGCATACCAAGCTTTTCGACGAGGTAATAATATAATATGAAGGTGAGATAGGATTTCCCGCAGCCGAAGTCGAGGATGGTCATCTCTTCGAGGCCGGAGGAACCGACCGCGTCGTCGATAAGCTCGATGAAGCGGTTTATCTGCTTGTATTTGTCGTACTTGTCGCGGAGGATCTTGTAGTCGGCGGTGAACACGCCGAGATCGACGAGCGCGGGGATGCACTCGCCCTCCGCAAGAAGATATTTCTTTTCGCGGTTGTGCGCGGCGGGGGCAGGGGCGGTCGCGGCGGTCTTGCCGGTGAGCTTGTAGCTGCCGTCGCGGCGGAGAATGTACTGCCGGCTCTCGCCGCCGGAGACTATAAGCACCTGCCGGTAGCGGCCTTCAAGCTCACTGCGGCAGAGCGCGGTAAGCTCTTCAGCGCTGAGGTTTTGGTGCATGGCCTTGTTGTCGCGTATGCTCTCGGCCTGATATACCGTCTCACCGCGGATGACGAGCGGGCGGACGCTGAGCTTCTGCGCGGCGGCCTTGTCCGTCGGCTGGCTGAATACGGCCTTGCCGAACTCCGGCAGCGCCGCGGCAAGAATATCGCTGATGTTCGGCATTGTTACCTCCTGATAATGCGGAGAAATTGGGCGGATGTATCGGCGCACCGCACCCTTGGCGCCCCTTTTAGGGGAGCTGGCACGGCGTTAGCCGTGACTGAGGGGTCGCCAGCGTTTGGATTAGAGCAGAGTAGAAAAGAACGAGCAGAGTAAAGAAAAGATTGTCATTGCGAAGCCAGTTCGCAAACTGGCTGTGGCAATCCGCGTCCAATAACGCCGCACGAAAACATACTGCCGCCATAAAAAGAAACGGATTCCCACGTCGCTTCGCTCCTCGGAATGACAGGTTGTTTTGACATGTTCGTTCTTTTCACCACTGCTCCAGAGTTGAGATTAGAGCAGGGGACAAAAGAAAGCATGCGCCCTAATTAATATACCTGTCCCCCGCAGCCTCACTCAAACATACGTTTGAGATTCAGCGCGGCGGCCTTCAGCTCGTTTTTGCTGTAGGAATTATTCGGGTCGGCGAGGACGGCGGCGATCGCGTCGCGGCCGCTTACGCCGCCGGATATCATCGCGTCCACCAGCATCGCCTCGGCGCTGACCGTGTGCTCCACCTTCGTGAACTGATACTCCGGCTCGACTTCGGCGACGATGGCGTACTCGCCCTTGTCATAATTGCCCTTGGCCAGAAGCTGCTCCTTGACCTGCGCGGGCGTGCCGCGGAAGCTCATCTCGTGCAGCTTCGTCATGTCGTTGCAGAGGCACAGCCGCAGCTTCGCCTCGGACTCTATCAGAAAGTCCACCAGCTCCATTATGCGCTTCGGGCTCTCGTAAAACGCAAAGGTCCTCGTGTCCGCGCCGCGCATTTTTTCAAGCAGCTTGCGCCGGTCGGCGTTCTCGCGCGGGAAAAATCCGTAGAACAGGAAGCTCGACAGGTCGAAGCCCGATATCGCCAGCGCGTTCACCGCCGCGCAGCAGCCGGGGACGCCGACGACGCGTATCCCTTCCTCGACTGCCGCCTTGATAAGCTCGTTGCCGGGGTCGGAGATGCAGGGCGTGCCCGCGTCGGTGATGACGGCGACGCTCTTTCCGGCCTTCATCTCGTTTATAAAATACTTGGCCTTGCCGTATTCGTTGAACTTGTGGTTCGACACGAGCTTGTTGCGTATCTCAAGCTTGCCGAGCAGCACCATCGAGCGCCGCGTATCCTCGGCGGCGATGATGTCCACGTCGGTCAGTATCTGCACCCCGCGCGGGGACATGTCGCGCGAATTGCCGATAGGCGTCGCCACGATGTAAAGTGTTCCGGTTTTCTGCTCGTCCATATGTCTCATCCTCTGTGTCATATTTATTCAACATATTATATCCCATCCGCGCCGCTCTGGCAAGAGACGAAAATACACTTGCCGCCGTGCGGCGGGTATGATATATTAAGAATATTAAGATTCAAGCCGCCCGAATAGGGCGAAAACATAAACAGGGGTAGAAGCATGTACAAAGATAAAAAGATATGGCTTGCGCAGTCGGACAAGAACCTTTTCCTGCTGCCCAATATGGCAAACCGCCACGGACTCATCGCCGGCGCGACCGGCACCGGCAAAACGATAACCATGAAGGTGATGGCTGAGTCCTTCTCCGACATGGGTGTGCCGGTGTTCATGGCCGACGTCAAGGGTGACGTCAGCGGTATGTGTGTGTGCCCGGCGCGGACTCCGCGGATATGCGCGGCCGCATCGAGCGCTTCGGCATCGAGGGCTTCGAGTACAAGTCCTACCCGACCCGCTTCTGGGATATCTTCGGCGAGCAGGGGCACCCCGTCCGCGTCACGATATCCGACATGGGGCCGGTGCTGATTGCGCGCCTGCTGGGGCTGACCGATGTGCAGGCCGGTGTGCTGAATATCGTCTTCAAGGTCGCCGACGAGCACGGCCTGCTCCTGCTCGACATGAAGGATCTGCGCGCCATGCTCCAGTTCGTGGGCGACAACCGCGCGGAATTCACCACGCAGTACGGCAACGTCTCCGCCGCGAGCATCGGCGCGATACAGCGCGCGCTGCTGGCCTTTGAGGACGAGGGCGGCGAGATATTCTTCGGCGAGCCCGCGCTCGACATCCGCGACTGGATGCGCACTGACGCCGACGGCCGCGGCTATATAAACATTCTCAGCAGCGCGCGGCTTATCCAGAGCCCCAAGGTGTACGGCACCTTCCTGCTCTGGATGCTGACGGAGCTGTTCGAGCGGCTGCCCGAGGTCGGCGATCTCGAAAAGCCGCGCATGATATTCTTCTTCGACGAGGCGCACCTGCTGTTCTCCGACGCGCCGAAGGCGCTGGTGCAGAAGATCGTGCAGGTCGTGAAGCTCATCCGCTCCAAGGGCGTCGGCGTGTATTTCGTCACGCAGTCGCCGTCCGACATTCCGGACGATGTGCTCGCGCAGCTCTCGAACCGCGTGCAGCACGCCCTGCGCGCCTACACTCCGGCAGAGCAGAAGTCCGTCCGCGCCGCCGCCCGCGCGTTCCGCGTGAACCCCGCGTTCGACACCGAGCAGACGCTCATGGAGCTTGGCGTCGGCGAGGCGCTGGTCAGCTTTCTGGATACCGACGGCGTCCCCGGCGTCGTCGAGCGCGCGAAGATCCTCCCGCCGCAGAGCCTTATGGGGCCTGCCGACAGCGCGAGAATGCAGCAGCTCATCCTCGCGGACGAGTTTGAGCTGAAATACCGCGACGGCGTCGACCGCGAGTCCGCATATGAGATACTCATGCAGGCGAACGCCGAGCTGGAGGAGCGCCGCCGTCAGGAGGCCGAGGAGGCCGCGGCGGAGAAGCAGCGCCGGAAGGACGAAGCCGCCGCCGAAAAGCAGCGTCAGAAGGACGAGGCGGCTGCCGAAAAGGCGAGGCTCCGCGAGGAGGCCGCAGCAGAGAAGGCGAAGCAGAAGGCCGAGGCCGCGGCACAGCGCGAGGCGGAGAAGGAAGCCGAGAAGCGCCGCAAGACTGCACAGCGCGCCGTCACGAACGCGGCGTCCTCCGTTGCGCGTTCGGTCAGCACGAATCTGGTCAACTCCATCCTCGGCGGCAAGCAGACCAGCGGCAAGACCATCGTCAAGCGCGCCGCCAACAACGCGCTCAGCTCCGTCATGCGTTCCGGCTCCAGTGCCATCGTGCGCGGCCTGTTCGGCAATAAAAAGTGAAGAAGTTGTTAAAAACGCCGCTCAACGCCCAAAAATCGAACAGAAACCGTAAGGCGTATATTGAGTGGGCGCGGATAATATGATATCTTAAGTTCAGCTTAAGGACTCCCGCAAACGATCAGAAAGAGGGATAAGTTTTTGAAAACACGAGTAATTTCCGCCGTGGTGCTCATCAGCATCACGCTCGCCTGCGTCTTCCTCTCACCGGTGACCCGCGTCATCTTTTTCGCCGCGGCCGGCATCCTCTGCGCGTACGAGCTCAGCCGCAACCTTGAAAAGCTTGAGGTCGGCTGCGCGGCCGGCGTCATGTACGTCTACCTCGCCGCACAGGCGGTGCTGACCCTGATCGACCGCTTCACCGGCGTCGAGATCGGCCTGTTCTGGTACATGGTGCTCTTCGCCTGCGCTGTGTATTTCGCGCTGTTCTCGGGCATACTCCGGAAGGACGTGGCCGGCAAGGGCGCGCTCGGTACGGTGTTCGGCCTTGCGTACCCATGCTTCCAGTTCTCGATGATAATGGTCATCTGCGTTAGCGACATCTGGCTCCAGACGCTCGCGGTCGCCTGCCTGTCCACATGGGTGTGCGACAGCTTCGCCCTCTTCGGCGGCAAGCGCTTCGGCAAGCATAAGATCGCTCCCTCCGTCTCCCCGAACAAGACCGTCGAGGGCTGCATCTGCGGCGCGATCTCGTCCGTCGTTACCGGCATCATCGTGTATTACCTGTCGAAGCTCTGGCTGCCGATCCCGTTTTGGCTCTGCGTTGTCACCGCGCTCCTCGCGTCCACGATGGGGCAGATCGGCGACCTCGCCGAATCGCTTGTCAAGCGCATGATCGGCGTAAAGGACTTCTCGAATCTTATCCCCGGCCACGGCGGCATGTTCGACCGTGCCGACAGCCTGCTTTTCTCCATCCCGACCGCGTACCTCTGCCTTACCGTTGCCGGGATAATAGCCTGATCTGAGCGTATCATACCACGGAGGTTCCCATGGATACTCTTGATTATTCCGAAAGAAAAGATCTGAAACCGGCGCTGCTGATAATAAATCCGGTGTCGGGCAAGCGCATGGTGCTGCGCAACGTTGCGCAGATAATCCGCGTCCTGATGGACGCGGGCTATAAGGTCACTACGATGATAACCGGCAAAAAGGGCGACGGCACGGCTTTCGCCGCGAGCTTTGGGCGGGATTATCAGCTGGTCTGCTGCACCGGCGGCGACGGGACGCTCAACGAGGTCATCCACGGCCTTGCGACTGCGAATATCGACGTGCCGCTGGGCTACATCCCCTGCGGCAGCACGAACGACTTCGCCGCGTCGCACGGGCTGAGCACGGATATCATCGAGGCGGCGGAGCACATCGCTTCGGGGTATTCCACGCGGTATGACATCGGCTGCTTCGGCGGGCGGCATTTCACCTATGTCGCGGCTTTCGGCGCGTTCTCGTGGCTGTCGTATACGACGGATCAGAACATGAAGAACGTCCTCGGCCATACGGCGTATATCCTCGACGCGATAAAGGATCTGTATAAGATAAAGCCGCTGCACATGAAGGTCACGGCGGACGGCGTGACGCATGAGGACGATTATATCTTCGGCGCGATCTGCAATACGACCTCCGTCGCGGGGACGATAACCCTGCCCGCGGCGATGGTGGACACGGCGGACGGCGTGTTCGAGGTGCTGCTCGTGAAGATGCCGAAGACGATGCTGGAGCTGGATATGATAATCCGCGGCCTGCTGTCGCAGGATTATTCCTGCCCGAATATCGACCTGTTTCAGGCAAAGGAGCTGGATATTGAGAATCCGCCGGAGCTTGAGTGGTCACTGGACGGCGAGGCCTCCGGCGTGATGGATAAGGTGCACGTCAGCGTCATCCCGCGGTTTCTGAACCTCCGCGGATAATGCGCGGCGCGTGTTGTGTAATATAATATATAATAGTGTAATGTGTAATGACCACCCCATGCGGTTCACACCGCATGGGGTGGTCGCACACTATCTTGGCGCCCCTCTTAGGGGAGCTGTCGGCGTAAGCCGACTGAGGGGTCGCCAGTCTTGGTTTACTGCCAGTAGGTAAAAGAAAGAACTTGTCCCAAAAACGCAGGAAGCCGCCACTGCGTTTTTGTTCCTGTTGTATGTGTCCCTTACTCGCTTAACCATCCAGAAAATCCTATGGAAATTATATACCAGTTACAGAATTTGCAAAATTGACACACTAGGTCAAATTCCAAATATTAACACAACATATAGTACTATTGCTTGCACAGAATACCATATATTGAAAAACTTAAGAAAAATTACAATAAAAAGACAGGCCGCACCGCTTGACACTGGTATAGCGTGATGGTAAAATATCCTGTACCTTGGGGCAGAAGTATACACGCCCCAAAATCCAAAGGAATGGAGTAGATTTTATGAGCAAAAACAAAGGTTTCTCCCGTGTAATGGCTTTGGTTTTGTTGATATGCATGGTCGTGAGCTTTGCACCCGCGGCGTATGCAGACGTTGACGAAGCCCCGGCCGTGCAGGAAGAAACGGTCGTAGAAGAATCGACCGTAAAAAAACCTGTTTCGGAGGAAGAAGCGCCCGTCGAGGAAAACGACGCTGAGACTCCGGAACAGCCTGCGGTGCCCTCCGGCAGCAATAGCATCAAGGAACTGTTCAAGTTTCATTGCACCACTGATGACACCCATGCCGATCAGACCTACAACTGGTTCGGCAGCTATGTAAAGTACAATAATGACATGGCTTATGATGCAGCCCGCGGAGTATGGACAGCAAGCGCGAATATAACCAATGTTCAGACCCTGCTTTCCGCCGGCGTGAAGGCTCCGAATAAGGTTTGGGGTAAGACCCATTACCACACCGATGCCGACGGCAATACTGTCCGCACCGCGACCATCAAGCTGGTTTGGGATGCAAATGCTACTGGCCAGAATGCTTCCGGCACCGAAACCACTGGCCTGTGGCTGCCTGACGGCGGTGTGCAGACTGTTGATGTCTGGTGCGCGACTGCTCCTGCGGCTCCGACAATAGCTGGATCCTTTACCAGGTCTGCCGGCAGTACTGTCGCAATTCGTATTCAGGATTCCGCATATGACATTCCGAAGTATGCCCAGAGCTACAGCAAGGTAACCTACTTCAGGTATCTTAAGGAAGGTACCTACAAGTTTACACCTGTGACAAAGGACGAAAACGGAGATTTCTGGTGCGACCTCGTTATTGATCCGACTAGCTATATCGACGAGTTCAACACTGCCAACAAGGCTGACCCCGCTTTTAGACTTGACCCCAACAAGCCGCTTTCCAACTTCACCTATAAGATGAAGTACACCGGAAGCAAGACCGACTTCAAGACCGACGGCAGCGGCTGGTCCATGCAGTCGTCTTCTTATGATAAGACTATCGGCGAGACCGCCAAGACCGGTAAGGTCGCGTATGTTTCCCAGTATTACATAGTCAAGTACACCGACGGTGTGGGCGGTAAGGCGTTTGCGGATCAGACCTATTATGCAGCCCCCAACGGAGCTACCCCCGCATTCAATGGCACCCCGACCCGCACGAACTACAACTTCATCGGCTGGGACACCACGGTTGCTGATACCGTGACCGGCGACGTGACTTACACCGCTGTCTGGGAAATCGCAGAGCCTGTTGTTCCCTCCGGTGCCAATAGTGCCAAGGAACTGTTCAAGTTCCACTGCACCGTTGATGATACACATGCTGACCAGACTTATAACTGGTTTGGCAGCTACGTCAAATATAATAATGATAAGACTTACGACGCGGAGCGCGGCGTCTGGACTGCAACTGCAAATATAACCAATGTTCAGACCCTGCTTTCCACCGGCGTAAAGGCTCCTAATAAGGTTTGGGGCAAGACTCATTACCACACTGATGCCGACGGTAATACCGTCCGCACCGCAACCATAAAGCTCGTTTGGAATCCCGATGCAGTTGGTCAGAATGCTTCCGGCACCGAAACCACAGGTCTGTGGATGCCTGACGGCACGCAGAATGTTGACGTCTGGTGTGCGACCGCTCCAGCGGCTCCGACAATAGCCGCTCTGCCTAAATCCACCAAGTCCTCTACCGCTATTCGCGTTCAGGACTCCACTGTTCCTTTTGACCCGAAGAACACCAGAGACACCGTTTCCAGCAATGTACATTACTTCAGAGACTTGAAGGAAGGTACCTACGAATTCACCCCTGTCACCAAGGACGAAAATGGAGACTTCTGGTGCACTCTCAAGATCACTGACTTTGCGCCCTACGTTACCAAATTCAACACCAGAAACAGCAACCCCACTCCTGCATACAGTATTGATGAAGAATTGACTACCGCTACTTTCGAGTGGACCTTGAAGTACACCGGCAGCAAGACCGATTACAAGCAGGATGGTTCCGGCTGGTCTATCCAGTCCAGCTCTTGGGCAAAGGGCGAAACCTCCAGAACCGGTAAGCTTCTGTATGTTTCTCAGTATTACACCGTCACCTATACTGACGGCATCAACGGCGAAGTATTTGCCGACCAGAGCTACACCGTTAGACTCGGCAAGGCTACTCCCGCATTCGTTGGCACTCCTGAGCGCGAAGGCTACGTGTTCAAGGGCTGGGCTCCCGCAGTTGCAGAGACCGTGACCGAGAACGTGACCTATGTCGCCCAGTGGAACGCCCTCTATACCGTGACCTACACCGATGGTGTTGACGGTGAAGAGCTGTTCGCAGATCAGAGCTACACCGTTGAGAACGGCGAAGCTACCCCCGCATTCGTTGGCACTCCTGAGCGTGAAGGTTACGTATTCAAGGGCTGGGCTCCCACAGTTGCTGATACAGTGACCGGCAATGTGACCTATGTCGCCCAGTGGAACGCCCTCTACACCGTGACCTACACCGACGGTGTTGACGGTGAAGAGCTGTTCGCAGACCAGAGCACGACCGTCGAGGCCGGCAGCAAGACCCCCGCATTCCCGCGCACCCCTGAGCGCGCCGGCTACACCTTCGCAGGCTGGGCACCCGAAGTTGCGGAGACCGTGACCGAGAACGTGACCTACACCGCACAGTGGACTGCTAACGACTACACCCTCAGCCGTGACTCCAACGGCGGCGAGGCTCTCGCCGATGTGACCGTCACCTTCGCCAAGCCCTACGGCGACGCTATCGTCGCTTCCCCGCGCGCAGGTTACACCGAGGACGGCTGGTTCCTCATCGTTGACGATACCGTCAGAGGCACCGAGATAAAGGCCGATACCGAAGTGGCCATGCCCGATAATCACCGCATCTTCCTCAAGCGCAGCATCGCTCCCGTGACTGTCACGGTTTCCGAGGACATCACCAAGGATTATGACGGCGAGGAAATCGTCCTCACCGCGAGCACTGAAGAGTACACCGGTCTGCGTTACGCATACCAGTGGTACAAGGATGGCGAGGTTCTTGCAGGCAAGAACGACAAGACTCTGACTCTTGACGGCAATGTCGCCGACAGCGGCGTGTACACCGTCAAGCTCACCGTCACCAATGCTCAGGACAGCGGCGTTATCACTGAGAATGATGCCGTTTCCACCGAGGCCGAGGTCAAAGTTGTCGTCAACAAGATCAACAACTCCCTCACCTACAACTACAACGGCGCGGACGAGAAGGATTCCACCGTTGAGACCATCGAGAGCACCGTCACCGTCGACGCCGACAAGGAGATCACCCGCAAGGGCTACGACTTCCTCGGCTGGAACACCAAGGCCGACGGCACCGGCGACAGCTACAAGAGCGGCGATGAGCTGACCTTTGCCGATAACGGCAACGGCGGCGAGGCTGTCACTCTGTACGCTCAGTGGAAGGGCAAGGAGTACAAGCTCACCTTCAAGATCAAGGAAGACCCCGATTTCAAGGAAGACGTAAAGCTCAACTTCACCTCCAAGACTGTTGTCTATGGCGAGAAGGTCGGCCAGTTCCCGTACGCAACCCGCAAGGATCACATCCTCGTGTGGTACGATAAGGACGGCAAGCGCGTAGATTCCGAGACGGTCTACCTCGTCGAGGGCGACTCCACCTACACCGGCGTGTGGACTGAGTACAAGCCCGTTGTCGCTACCGGCGACAGCAGCAATATCGCTCTGTACGCAGCTGCAATGTTCGCTTCCATCGCTTGCATCGGCGCAGGCATCATCCTGCTCCGCCGCAAGAGAGAAGAGTGATCCGCAGTAGGCGAAGCACCGAATAAGCAATAATACGGAACACCCCCAGATGAAAATCTGGGGGTGTTTTGTATAGGGGAATAGTTTTGACATAGTCCTTTCTTCTATCTATTGGCAATATACCGTGTCTGGCGACCCCTTCGGCGCCGCCGCTTCGCGGCAAAGGTTTTAGTCTGGTGCAGCATTGTTGCTCTGTGCCATTGGCGCCCCTCTTAGGGGAGCTGTCGGCGTAAGCCGACTGAGGGGTCGCCAGCTGTTAGAGAGTGCCATTAGGCAAAAGACAAAACGCACTATATCCTATCCTGTAGGGGACGGCCGCTGTGCAGTTCCACCATTATCATCATCTGCCCCGTTTCTTAAATCTTTAAGTTAACATAATATTACTCTTGCAATTCGTGAACGGCGTGATAAAATTAAATGGAAAAAACAATAACTGGGGGACATGATGACAAAAGAAGAGAAAACGGCCAAGCTTCAGGAGATCGAGGAGCAGGTCGAGGATTTTTACACCGAGGATGAGGCCGTCGCGCTCGTCAACGGCATTCTTGAGCCGTGGTCGCCGCTGTGCCGCCTCAGCTTCGGCGAGGACGCGTTCAAAATAACCTATTCCTACATGGTCAAATCGTGGCGCGACCGACACCTTATATGCGCCATTCTGGCGCACACCGGCGCGACGGAGCGCAGCTTCGAGAATCTTGCAGCCGAGTGGCGCTTCCATAACGCTGCGTTCCGGCTGCACCTTCAGCGCCGCTCCGCGCGCGACGTTGACCTTGATTACACGCGCGATCCGCGCTGGCCTGTCCGCGCCGTGACGGCGGTTCTGGACTGGCTGGACATCGAGTGAGGAAGGGGAGCACATGGCAAAAATCATTGAAATTTCAGACTTTTCCGCCCCAGAGCTTGACGTATACGCGCGCCTGACGGAGAATCAGCTCCTCAACCGCGCCGACCCGAAAAACGCTATGTTCGTCGCGGAAAGCCCGCTGGTCATCGGTCGCGCGATGGACGCGGGCTGCGTGCCGCTGTCGTTCCTGATGGAGCCGAAGCACATCGAGGGCAGGGGGCACGAAATTCTTGCGCGCTGTGCAGATGATGTACCGGTGTACACCGCGCCGCTTGAGGTGCTGACGCAGCTCACCGGCTTCCATCTGACGCGCGGCATGCTCTGCTGTATGCTGCGTCCGGCGCTGCCGGCACTTTCGGAGCTGTGCGCCGCGTCGCGGCGCGTGGCCGTGCTGGAGAACGTGATGAACCCGACCAATATCGGTGCGATTTTCCGCTCCGCCGCCGCGCTCGGCATGGACGCCGTGCTGCTCACCGCCGCGGGCAGTGATCCGCTGTATCGCCGCGCCGCGCGTGTCAGTATGGGGACGGTGTTTCAGGTGCCGTGGACGTACCTGCCGGAGGACGCCGACTGGCAGGACGTGCTGCATTCCTACGGCTTCAAGACTGCCGCCATGGCGCTGCGCGACGATTCGCTCAGCATCGCCGACCCGCGCCTGCGCGAGGTCGAAAAGCTTGCGGTCGTGCTCGGAACCGAGGGCGACGGGCTGGCGTCGGAGACCATTGCCGCCTGTGACTATACCGTCAAGATCCCGATGTCGCACGGGGTCGACAGCCTGAACGTCGCCGCGGCCTCCGCCGTTGCGTTCTACCAGCTCGGCACCCTGAGCGGAATTTAAGTGCATCTCAGCGACAAATAAAAAAACCCACACCGTATGGCCGGAGCCGTACGGTGTGGGTTTCGCTTTTATGATCTCACGCGACGAGGAAGAACTTGATAAGGAACAGCACGGAGATGACGTAGGTCAGCGCCGAGACGTCCTTGGCCTTGCCGGTGAATATCTTGATGACGGTGTAGGAAATGAGGCCGAGACCGATGCCGTGGCCGATGGAGCCAGAGATGGGCATGCAGATGAGCATGATCGCGGCGGGCAGACCCTGGGACATATCGTCGAAGTCGATCTTCTTCAGACCGCCGAGCATCAGCAGGCCGACGTAGATCAGCGCGGAGGAAGTCGCGGCGGCGGGGATGATCGCGGCGATGGGCGCAATGAACATGCAGGCAAGGAACAGCACGCCGGTGGTCAGCGCGGTCAGGCCGGTGCGGCCGCCGGCCTCGACGCCGGAAGCGGACTCGACGAAGGTGGTGACGGTGGAGGTGCCGGTCAGAGCGCCGGCGACGGTGCCGACGGCGTCGGCCAGAAGGGCTTCCTTCATCTGAGGCATGTTGCCGTCCTCGTCGACCATGCCCGCACGGGACGCGGTGCCGACGAGGGTGCCGATGGTGTCAAACATGTCGATCATGCAGAAGGTGATGACGAGAGTGGTCACAGTGAACCAGCCGACCTTGGCCAGACCAGCGAAGCTGAACTTGAAGAGGGTGGTCTCCGCCATGTCGCCGAAAGCGGGGAGGAAAGAAGCGGTTGCGAGGCTTGCGAAGGGATTGACGCCGAGGAAGATCGCTTCGCCTGCCCAGTAGATGCAGGAGGCTGCGAGCATACCCAGCAGGACGGCGCCCTTGACCTTGTGGTGCGCGAGGATGACGATGATGAACAGGCCGACGAACATAGTCACAACGGTCAGCACCATGGCGCTGTAACCGCTGCCCATGTTGGACTGGGCGAGGCTCGGAGTGAGCGCGCCGAAGAAGTCGCGCATGACGTAGAACGGGCCGCCGGTCTCGGAGTAGATGCCGGCGTTGGAGCCGACGCCGATGTTCAGCAGCATCAGGCCGATGGCCGGGGCGATGCCGAGACGGATGCCGAGGGGGATAGCGTTGACGATCTTGTCGCGGATATTGAGAACGGAGAGAATGACGAATACGACGCCTTCAATGAGAATGATGCAGAGCGCGGCCTGGAAGGATTCGAGGTAGCCCATGCCGGTGATGGAAACGATGTTTGCCACAACGACGGCGAAGAAGCTGTTGAGTCCCATGCCGGGAGCCATTGCGAAGGGCTTGTTCGCGGCGAAAGCCATGACGAACATGCCGATTGCGGAAGCGATGCAGGTGGCGAGGAACACGCCGTTCCAGAGCTGCGGGCCGCCCTGCGAGCCGAAGCCGGTGAGCAGGTTGGGGTTGAGCGCGATGATGTAGGCCATCGTCATAAAGGTGGTGAGTCCGGCCACAAGCTCTGTACGGACAGAGCTGCCGTTTTCCTTGAGCTTGAACAATTTCTCCATTGATCTTTTCTCCCTTTTATATTTTTGGAGCGTCTGTTTTCAAAAAAACAAACAGGAGATATTATATCAGTTATCCGCGTCTTGTCAACATCTTTATGCAGGAAACGGCGAAGAAACAATTTATGTAAATAAGATTACGTTAACATGATTATGTAAATAAAAGCTGCACCGCGCAGGGCGCGGCGCAGCGGGGGATTATGGCGGAGGATGTCAGGAATTTGTGCTGTCGGCATAGAATTCGAGCGGCATGTCATACACGTTGTGGCCGCTCTCAAGCGGCGCGCCGTTGACGGTGATGCTCACGGTGTCCGCGCCGAAGGCGGTCAGGTAGGTGTTGACGAGGCAGCCGACGGCGATGTATTCGCCGCTGGTGCCGAGGGACTGGATGTAGCTGGCGTACGCGTCGCTGAGGTCGATCGTCAGCGCTCCGCCGTTCTGCGCGAAGTCGAGCAGCTCAACGTCGTCGGGCATGACGCCGGCAGATTTGAGCGCCGCGAACACACTGTTCTCGTCAAGTGCTGCGGCTGAGACGTCCTGCGTCAGAAAGTGCTCGGCGGTCTCGTCGCCGGTGTAGACGGTTATGGTCACGCTGGGCGCGGCGGACGGTTCGGGTTCGCCCTGTGTGGAGGATGCGGGCTGGCTCTGCGTGGGCTGCTTCAATGCCCCGCAGGCCGTGACGCAGAGGATGAGGAACACGGATGTGAGAATTATAAATATCTTTTTGAATGTATTTTTCATAATGAGACCTCCATTCGGTATGGTGTAATACTAGCAGAGAAATCCGCGGATGTCATCATAATATTTCTTAATATGTCGGAAGGGGAGGGGTATGAAAAGGGACGGCCTCTGCGCCGTCCCGCCGCCATTTCATCGCATAGAATGAATATCCAGCGCAAGGTGATATGTTTCGCTATTCCGGACTATCCTCAGCATTGCCGATGTACAAATCTTCTGCCCGTTGCTGAGCTTCAACTAACAATCGTCGGGCACGGCTATAATCAGCTTCATCGATTGCCCAGATTGCATCAGTGGCTGCATTGAAAAGAATGTGATATAAAAATTTATAGTCCATTTTGCCTCCTTTTTATTGCGTCACAACTGCGTCATTTCCACAATTAATAATAGTATGACGCTATTATTTTGTCAATACTTCGTCGTGGGAGGCTGGCAAAATGAAGGATGAACTCAGCAGATACACCCTGCGTGTGGAGCAAAAGCTGCTGGATAAGCTCGGCTACATCGCCGAATACGAGGGGCGGACGAAAAACCGCGAGCTGGAGCAGATGATAAAAAAGCGCATCCGCGACTTCGAGCAGGAGCACGGAGAGATCACGCTGGAATAACAAAAAGCGAAGGGAAGCTTCCCTTCGCTTTTCCTACATTTTCTTACTTGGTGCCGAAGATACGGTCGCCGGCGTCGCCGAGACCTGGGACAATGTACGCGTGCTCGTTCAGGCGCTCATCGCAGGCGGCGACATAGATGTCAACGTCGGGATGATCGGCCTGCATGCGGGCGATACCCTCGGGGCAGCCGATGATGCACATGAGCTTGATGTGCTTCACGCCGTCGTCCTTCAGGAACTGGATCGCAGCGGAAGCGGAGCCGCCGGTGGCGAGCATCGGGTCGACAACGATAATGTCGCGCTCGGCGATGTCGGCGGGCATCTTGTAGTAATATTTCACGGGCTCGTGAGTTTCAGGATCACGGAACAGGCCGATGTGACCGACCTTCGCGTTGGGGATGAGACTGACCATACCGTCAACCATACCAAGACCGGCACGGAGGATGGGGACTATTGCCAGCTTCTTGCCGGCGAGGCGGTGGCACTTTGCCACTGCGACGGGGGTCTCGACGGTGACTTCCTCGAGGGGCAGGTCACGGGTCGCTTCAAAGCACATCAGCATGGCGATCTCGGAGATAAGCTCTCTGAACTCCTTGGAGCTGGTGTTTTTGTCCCTCAGCACGGACAGCTTGTGCTGGATAAGAGGATGGTCGAATATGCATACTTTGCTCATGTTCACGTTCTCCTTTGTTATTAAGTTTTCGCTAGTTTTTCCTGCCGCTCGCGCTCCGCCTGAGACAGGCGCAGGTAAACGGGCAGCAAATCGTCGGCACTGCCGAAAGGTTTATCCTGTGCGGCCATGGCCACACCCCAGGCGCTCTGCCAGACGAGGTTTTCCGGCGCGGCGCGATAGGCAATATTATTGCCGCCGAGATAGGCGGCCGTGATGGCGGCGCCGTCTCCCACGAGGAACACGGGGCTGTCAAGCTCGCGCAGCTCCGAGGCGAGATCCTCAAGGGAAATGGGCCTGTCGGCGGTCATCCGCACGGGGCGGCCGCCTTCGATTTTGAATATGGCGTTGTAGACCTGACTGCGGCGCGCATCCATGACGGGGCAGATATAACCGCCCGCTGAAACGCCGTGCCATGCCATCGCCTCCAGAGTGGAAACGCCGACGCAGGGCTTGTCGGAAGCCCAGGCGAGACCCTTCACCGTCGATACGCCGATGCGTATCCCCGTGAATGAGCCGGGGCCATGCGCCACGGCAAATGCATCGATATCGCCGATAGTCAGCTCGGCGTTCTTGAGCATGTCCTCAGCCATCGGCAGCAGCGTGCGGCTGTGGGTCAGGCCGCTGCACTGGCTGTATTGACTTACGAGATGCCCGTCGCGGCAGAGCGCAACAGACGCGGCTTTTGCCGATGATTCAAACGCGAGTATCAGCATTTTCAGCCCTCCTCCTGCCAGTTGTCGATAGTGATGCGCCGCTCGGTATCCGAGAGCTTGTCGATGCGGACGACGATCTCGTCGCCGAAAAACGCGTCCTGCACCTTCTCGCTCCATTCCACGACGCAGACTGCGCCGCGGGCTAGATAGTCATCCCAGCCGATGTCGAACAGCTCGTCCGCGCTGGAGAGCCGGTACATATCGAAATGTATAAGCTCGCGCTGGCCGAGATATTCGTTGACGATGGTGAAGGTCGGGCTGGAGACGCGGCAGTCAAGCCCCATTCCGCGCGCCATGCCGCGCACGAACGCGGTCTTGCCCGCGCCGAGGTCGCCGTACATCGCCACGACCGTACCGCCGGGCAGTCCGGACGCGAAGCGGCGGCCAAGCTCCTCGGTGTCATGTTCGCTTTTACTGATAAATTCTGCCATGTCAGCCTCGAAGAACAGAGAATAATTCATACGTTCTTCATATTATACCACCGTATATGGCATTGCGTAAAGAGAAAGTTTGTGATAAAATATTACCGCTTGCGGGTATATAATTTTAGTGATAATATAAAGCCCTGCGCATTCGGCAGGCGTATCGTGTTTTTTTGTTCCACGAAGGGTGGTGCTTTGAAATAGAAAAGTTTAAGTATGCCGTGAGGCAGTTTTTCCAGCGGGCGGATATATTTCTGCTCGTGATGAGCGTTATCTGCGCGTCGTACGGGCTTGTCCTCGTCTCGCGCGCGACGGCGTCCATGGGTTCGAGCAAGTTCATAATAGTTCAGGCGTTCTCTCTGTTTCTGGGGCTGATCGCTTTCGTCGTGCTGACGGTGCTGGACGCGGATATTCTCGGTGAGCAGTGGAAGTGGCTGTGCGTGATAAATGTCGCGCTGCTGGTCGCACTGGTCATCTTCGGCCAGGACGACGGCACCGGCAACAAGAGCTGGATCCGTTTCGCCGGCATCGGCATACAGCCGTCCGAGGTCATCAAGGTTCTGTATATCGTCATTTCCGCAAAGCAGATGACCTATCTGAAGGAGTATAAGGATATAAACTCCTTTATGTCCGTCGTGCAGATGGCGGGGCACTTTGCGATAGTGTTCGGCATGATCGTTGTCGTCTCCTCCGACCTTGGCAGCGCGAGCATCCTGCTGGGCATCTTCCTGATAATGTTCTTCGCGCTGGGCGCGCGGCTGTATTGGTTCGCGCTGGGCGGCGCGGCCGTCGCGGCGCTCGTCCCGGTCATATGGAGCTATCTTCTCAAGCCCTATCAGCGCAACCGTCTCCTTGCCCCATATGATAAGACCATCGACCCGGACGGCTGGGGCATTACATGGCAGACCACGCAGAGCCGCATCTCACTTGCAAACGGGCGTCTGTCCGGCGTTGAGGCGGGCTATACGCCCAATGTGTTTACCGGTAAGCATACCGACTTCATTTTCGCCACAGCGGGCGAGCAGTTCGGCATGATCGGCGCTATCATCCTTATCGTGCTGCTGATGATAATCATAGTGCATTGCGTGCGCGTCGGGCTCAGCTCCGGCCGGACTTATGATATGCTCATCTGCGTCGGCGTCGCCGCGTCGCTCGCGTTCCAGACCTTTATCAATATCGGCATGTGCCTCGGCATCACGCCGGTCATCGGCATTACGCTGCCGTTCTTCAGCTACGGAGGTTCATCACTGCTGACGACCTTTGCCGCGATGGGGCTTGTCTCCGGCGTGAAATATAAGCCGAAGCCGCAGCTGTTTTCAATGATGTATTAAATATAGAAACGGGACGGCTATAGACGGGTGTCCGTAAAACAGTTAATCCTCCGTATGGCTTAGACCATGCGGA
>ENA-UOJC01002703-UOJC01002703.1-human-gut-metagenome-genome-assembly--contig:-C104-NODE-2703-length-18514-cov-25.515846_pt1 | contig 18514 bp, 14 predicted proteins | sample MGYA00242339_ERZ723886 | MGnify/ENA metagenome assembly ERZ723886 | reverse complement strand
ATCACCCTGATTCCTCTGCTGTCTGGTCTGTTCGGCTAAGAGCCGCAGGCGGGTTCATCCCGCCTGTACATATCATTTCATCTGTCATTCATCAATCAAAGTTTTGAAAAATGATAGATGAAAATGAGGCCCTTGTTTTATGCAATCGATTTGAGTATAAGCGGATAGCTCTCTGCGGTTGGCAGCTTTATGAATGTCCGTACCTCCAATCGTGTTTTTCGTTTATCCACCCATCAACGAAAGGAAGTGCTTTTAATGCAGCTTTTGACGCACATTATTTTTGTCCTCAATCTGCTCAAGACCCTTATCAACCATTTCTTTTAAGGTGGTGGCTCTGAGTGGAAACTGTTCTCAAAGCGATTTCGGATTGGATCAAATCATTGCTGACAGCGGCAATCATGTCCAATCTCAGCGGCCTGTTTGACGATGTCAACACGCAGGTGGGCAGCATCGCACAGCAGGTAGGCACAAAGCCCTCCAGCTTTGAGCCGCGGGTGTTCGCCATGATCGAAGCACTGTCCAGAAATGTGGTGCTGCCCATTGCAGGTATTATCTTGACCTTCATTGCCTGTTACGAACTGATTCAGATGATCACCGAACACAACAACATGGCGCAGTTTGAACCGGCACTGCTGATGAAGTGGATCTTCAAAACGGCGGTTTCGGTCTGGCTCATCAGTAACACATTCGAGATCATTATGGCAGTGTTCGATGTGACGCAGCAGGTCGTGGCAAATTCCAGCGGCATCATCTCCGGCAACACCCGTGTCAACGAGGTGGGGCTTTCAATGCTGGAAGCCAGCATGATGCAGATGGAAGTCGGCCCGCTGTTCGGGCTGTTCCTGCAATCGTTCTTCATCGGCATTACCATGAGAATCTTGTCCATCGTCATTTTTGTCATTGTCTACGGCAGAATGATCGAGATTTATTGCATGGTGAGCCTTGCCCCCATTCCGATGGCAACATGGGGCAACCATGAGCAGAGCCACATCGGGCAGAACTATCTGAAATCCCTGTTTGCGCTGGGTTTTCAGGGCTTTCTGATCCTGATCTGTGTGGCCATCTACGCGGTATTGATCCAGAATGTTGCCATTTCCGGCGATGCAATCAACTCGATTTGGAGCATTGTGGGCTACACCGTTCTGCTCTGCTTCACCCTGTTCAAGACAAGCTCGGTAGCCAAAAGCATTCTGGGCGCACATTAAAAAGGAGGCGTTATGGCAGCTTATATTTCCGTGCCGCGTGATCTGGCAAACGTCAAAACGAAGGTGGCGTTCAACCTGACCAAGCGGCAGCTTATCTGTTTCGGTGCAGCGGCTCTCGTGGGAGTGCCGCTGTTTTTTGTTCTCCGGGATGTCGGCGGCAACACCGCGGCGACGCTTGGCATGATGATCGTCATGCTTCCGGCATTTTTTCTGGGCATGTACCAGAAAAACGGTCAGCCCGCCGAAAAACTGCTGCGGTATTATGTGCAGGCAAAGTTCCTGCGGCCGAAGGTACGCCCGTACAAAACCTGCAACTACTATTCGATTCTGACAAAGGAGGTGACGTTCCGTGATGAATCTTCGGAAAAAGACCGGTAAAAACGGCGCAAAGCCGTCCCGGCAGAAAAGTGCAGTTCCCCGTACGGCACAGCAGTCCATCCCGATGCAGCGAATGTTCGAGGACGGAACCTGCCGCGTGAAAAACGGCTATTATACGCGGACGGTGGAATTTCAGGACATCAATTATCAGCTGGCCCTGCCGGAGGACCGCACGGCGATTTATGAGGAATGGTGCTCGTTCCTCAACTTTTTCGACAGCTCCATCCACTTTGAGCTGTCTTTTGTGAATACGGCGACGGACAGCACCGAGTTCGAGAAAAGCATCCGCATCCCGTTCCAGAAAGACGGCTTTGACGATGTGCGCGCCGAATATTCCCAGATGCTCCGGCAGCAGCTGTCCAAGGGCAACAACGGCCTGACCAAGCGCAAATACCTGACCTTTGGTGTGTCCGGCGAGAGCATGCAGCAGGTCAAAGCACGTCTGGACCACATCCAGAATGACCTGCTCAATAACTTTCATCGTCTGGGCGTGCAGGCAAAACCTCTGGACGGCAGGGAGCGGCTGAAGCTCATGCATGGCATTTTTAATCTGGATGGTGAATCGAAATTCTATTTTGACTGGCAGAAGCTGGCTGCCGGAGGGCTGACGGTGAAGGATGCCATTGCGCCGACAGCATTCGCCTTTCAGAACAGCCGCACCTTTCAGATGGGCGGCATTTTCGGGGCGGTAAGCTATCTGTCCATTACGGCATCCGACTTGAGCGACCAGCTGCTGAAGGACTTTCTGGATATGGATTCCAGCCAGATTGTCACGATGCATGTGCAGTCTGTGGACCAGAACAAAGCCACCAAAAATGTCAAACGTACGATCACGGAGCTGGACCGCAGTACCATTGAAGAACAGAAAAAGGCCATCCGTGCCGGTTACGACATGGAAATTCTGCCGTCCGATTTGAAAACCTACGGCAGGGATGCCAAAGCTCTGCTGAAGGAACTGCAGAGCCAGAACGAGCGAATGTTTCTCGTGACCATTCTGGTGCTGAACACGGGGCGCACGGAGCAGGAGCTGGAAACCAATGTGTTTCAGGCTTCCAGTATTGCGCAGAAACACAACTGCAACCTGTGCCGCCTTGATTTTCAGCAGGAGCAGGGGCTGATGTCCTCGCTTCCGCTGGCAGATTGCCAGGTGGAGATTCAGCGCGGACTGACCACCAGCAGCACAGCCATTTTTGTGCCCTTTACCACCCAGGAACTTTATCAGTCCGGGTGGGAATCGCTGTACTATGGCCTGAACGCCCTCTCCAACAACCTTATCATGGTGGACCGCAAGCGGCTCAAGAACCCCAATGGCCTGATTCTGGGTACGCCCGGTTCCGGCAAATCCTTCTCCGCAAAGCGTGAAATTACCAATGCTTTTCTCGTGACCGATGATGATATCATTGTCTGCGACCCGGAGGCAGAGTACGCACCCCTTGTGGAGCGTCTGCATGGGCAGATCATCTGCATCAGTCCGGCAAGTACCCAGTATATCAACCCGCTGGACATCAACAGCAATTACAGCGAGGAAGATAATCCGCTTGCCTTGAAAGCGGACTTTATTCTTTCTCTGTGCGAGCTGGTGGTGGGTGGCAAAGAAGGCCTGCTGCCGGTAGAAAAAACAGTCATCGACCGCTGTGTACACCTCATCTACCGTAAGTATTTCGCTGACCCCGCGCCGGAAAATATACCGCTGCTGGAAGACCTGTACAATGCCTTGCTGCAGCAGGATGAAAAAGAAGCCCATCATGTAGCTGCCGCTCTGGAAATCTACGTCAAAGGCTCTCTGAATGTGTTCAACCATCGTACGAATGTGGACATCAACAACCGCATCGTCTGCTTTGACATCAAACAGCTCGGTAAGCAGCTGAAAAAGCTGGGGATGCTCATTGTGCAGGATGCCGTGTGGGGCCGCGTGACGGCAAACCGCAGCGCGGGAAAATCCACGCGGTACTATGTCGATGAATTCCACCTTTTGCTCAAGGAAGCTCAGACGGCGGCCTATTCCATTGAAATCTGGAAGCGCTTCCGCAAATGGGGCGGGCTGCCGACAGCCATTACGCAGAATGTGAAGGACCTTCTGGCAAGTTCCGAAGTATCGAACATTTTTGAAAATTCGGACTTTGTGTATATGCTCAATCAGGCCAACGGTGACCGGCAGATTCTGGCCAAGCAGTTGAACATCAGCCCCCATCAGCTGTCCTATGTGACCCATTCCGGCGAAGGTGAGGGACTGTTGTTTTACGGCAACACGATTCTGCCGTTTATCGACCGCTTCCCGCATGATTTGGAACTCTATAAGATCATGACAACTCGTTTGTCTGAGGTGTCAGAGGGGGATAAATCATGAGCGGGCAGCCGAAGAAGCTGAGGATGGAAGAAGGCAAGGCGGATACCACAACGCGCTCCCCTCCGAAAAAGAGCCGAACCACACAGACGATCCCCAAAAAGAAAAAGCTGAAATCTGAAGCAGAAAAGGCCAAGGAAAAAGCAGCGAAACTCCGTTTGGGCAAGGCGGAAATCACCCCGGAAGAAGTATCCCGCATGACCAAAGCGCAGAAGCGGGAGCTGTATGCGGCTGCCGCTGCCCGTTCTGCGGCACATCGGGAAGTGGAGCGGTATGAAGACGACAATGTAGGTGCACAGGCACTCAATGAAGGAGAGAAAACCGCAGAGGGTGCCGGACATTACACCCGAAGCCGCTATGCCCGCAGGCTCAAAAAGAAAGCGAAGTTGCAGGCAGGTAAGAAAAAGATGCGGACAGAAAAGACAGCAGCATCGGATGAAAGCAAAAGGACTTCCACGGCAGAAGGGGAAGTTCACTGGTTTTCACGCTGGAAGCAGCGGCAGGAAATTCGCAAAAGCTACTATGCTGCAGCTCAGTCAGGCGGTACGGCTGCGCAGGCGGCCGGCAGCAGCAAAGCAGCATCCGGCAGTGCATCGGCAGCCCGGTCCGGAGTAGAGCAGGTGGCGGATAAAGGAAGGTCGGCAGTCAGTGCCGCAGTCAATGGCATTGCAAACTTTGCAAAGGGCAACGCACACGCGCTTGTGGTCGTGGGCGTTTTTCTTTTGCTCCTGCTGCTGGTCATGTCGGCGTTTTCATCCTGTTCTATTTTGTTTTCCGGCACTACGCATGTTTCCGGGCAGACCATCTACACCGCCGAGGACCGGGACATCCGGGGCGCAGAGCAGGACTATAAGAAACTGGAAAAAGAGCTGGACAAAAAAATCAAGCGCACCCCGCAGGACCACCCCGGATACAACGAGTATCAGTATCACCTTGACCCCATTGAACACGACCCGTGGCAGCTGACCTCGTTTCTCACGACCCTGTATGACGACTATACCCGGTCGGAGGTACAGGGTAAGCTGAAGGAAATCTTCGAAAAGCAGTATAAGCTGACAACATGGGTGGAGGTGCAGATACGGTACAGAACCGTTTGGGTCATCAGCCCGGCGGGCATCCCTGTGCCCACGCAGGTGCCCTATGAATACAAAATCTTCCACACGAAGCTGGAAAACCGTGGCTTGGAGGTCGTCATCCGGGAAGAACTGACCGAAGATCAATGGCAGCGGTATCAGATTTTTCAGGACACGCTGGGCGGCAGACCCTACCTTTTTAATGGAGGCTTACCGCCCGGCGGCTCGGATGGCTCCGGCGCACCCGGCATCGACTACACGGTTCCTGCAGAAGCTCTGACCGACAGCGAGTTTGCGGCTATCTATGAGGAAGCCAAAAAATATGTCGGAACGCCCTATGTGTGGGGCGGAAGTTCTCCCGAAACAGGCTTTGACTGTTCCGGATACGTCTGCTGGGTCTACAATCAGAACGGTTATGACGTGGGGCGTACCACCGCCAATGGACTTTGGTAGAAAAGCCGGCATATTTCCGAAGCAGAAGCAAAACCAGGCGATTTGGTTTTCTTTAAAGGAACCTATGATACGCCGGGGATGAGCCATTGCGGAATCTACCTTGGAAACGGCATGATGGTATCGGCTGGTGACCCCATCAAATATGCAAACATTCACTCGTCCTACTGGCAGCAGTATCTTGCCGGATTCGGGCGGCTTTCAAAATGAAACGGAGGGTTTACGATGAGTGAAAAACTGGATAAGCTGCGGGCAACGCTCAAAAAGGAGCAGGAACGTCGCATTAAGCTGAATAACCGCATTGCAGTGCTGGAGCGGCGGATTCAGGAGGAAGAAGTTGCCGAGGTCAGCAGCATGGTACGCACGGCCAATGTGACCCCGGAACAGCTTGCCGCTCTGCTGCGACAGTCGGCCAACACTACCCCGAACCCGGCTGCACTGGCAGCGGTGGGAGCTTCGTTTGAGAAGGAGGAAAATGAAGATGAAGTTTAAGAAGTTTGGTGCACTGCTGCTGTCAGCGGTGCTGTGCATCGGTATGGCCGCTCCCGCTTTCGCCTATGAGGGTGATACCGCCCCGGTGGAGGAGCCTGTTCTGCCGGAAGTCGTGGAGGAAGAAGACGCCGTTACCATCACGGATGAGGAAACGGGCGCACTGACCCCGGAGGGCAATCTGTCACTGGTGGATGATTACCACACCAGCTATTCCGATGGCAGCGGGCAGCAGTTCATCACGCTGGTCAGCAAGTCGGGAGCGACTTTTTATCTGGTCATTGACCGTAATGCCAAGGGACAGCAGACCGTCCACTTCATGAATCTGGTGGATGAAGCCGACCTTCTGACCCTGATGGAAGAAGAGGATGCTGAAGCCTATACTGCTGAAAAAGAAGCTGTGGCGCAGGCCGAACTGGAACGGAAGCTGGCCGAGGAAGAAGCGAAAAAGGCAGCGGAAGAAGCAGCCGCATCCGGTGCTGAGCAGCCGAAAGAAAACAAAATTACAAAGTATGCAGCCGCCTTTTTGAGTGTGCTGGCATTGGTCGGCTTGACAGCGGGCAGTGGCATCTATGCCTTTATGAAGCAGAAACAGAAAAAGCAGGCCGAAAAAGAAGCCCTTGACCCCGATGCAGATTACACCGAGGACAAGGGCGACTTTGAAATACCTGTGGAAGATGAGCCGGAGGAGACCGGCGAGGAGGATAACGCAGAAGAATAATTCTATTGGCGGCGTTTGCCGCCTTACATAATCAATTACTCAGGCAGATTTCTTTTCAGCTAATGCCCGGACTTCCTCAATTGAAAGGTCGGTGTACTTTGCCACCTTTTCACAAGGCACACCATCTGCCAACATTGCCAACGCGTGTTTGATCGATGTTTCATGCTCGGTTTCATCCCGCATTTTTTCCATAGCTCTGCACATAGCTGCCACTCCCTTCGTATCTTCTTTGAAATAACGAACTCTCTGTGCCAAAATGGAATAATTCATATCCTTCGAGTTGATACAGAAAAAGTCATGCATTAGTTTTCCCAATGCCGTTTCGTCCTTGATTTGTGAGTTCACATAAACGATGTGCGCCTGATCGTTGAAAACCGTTCCCGTTTCCCGAACTGTACGGTCAACATGATAAATTGGAAGGCCGGCCTTTAATACGTCATTTTCGGTGATAAAAATAACGTATGTTTCGTTCAGCGCATCGTAATCATCGCCCGCATCAGTCAGGTTTGCATCCAACAGGCTACTGTTGTACCGTGCACGCTTTTCACTCGCACCACGGTCACTGCGCTGCACCTCAATATTATATGCACGGTTTTCCCGATCTACCGCCAAAATATCCAAACGAACGGAGCGGCCTTGCAGATTTTTAATGCTGTACTGGCCATGAACCTCTTTAACGGTCAAGTCATCACGTTTCAAGATAATTTGCAAAAGGAACTCAGCACAAGCACGTTCTTCAAACACCGCAGCCATGAAATCATCATCAATCAACCGCAATCCACGCAACCGCTGCAAATCTTCTTCATGCTTCCGTTCAAAATCCAGTTCCTGTTGTGATTTTCTTTCCGACATTGGCTCACCAGCTTTCTGCTTGCTTGTTCAAGCTAATAGTACCATAAGTTCGTAATTTTTACAAGAGAACGTTCCAGTTGTTATCAACGGGGGTGATGCCTATTCCGTGTCCGCATTTCAAAATCACCGTCGTCAAGCGCAGCCAAGGACAATCCGCTGTTGCCGGGGCCGCTTATCAGAGCGGCGAACGGCTGTTCAGCGAGTACGACCAGAAAACGAAATTCTACAACAAGAAGAAAGAACTTGTCCACGCTGAGATCATGCTGCCGTCCCATGCGCCGCCCGGATATGCAGACCGGGCAACCCTCTGGAACGCCGTGGAAGCCGTGGAGAACCAGTGGAACTCCCAGCTTGCCCGGCGCATCGTGCTGGCGTTCCCGGTGGAGGTGCCGAAAGAGCAGTATTTGTCCATGATAAAAGAGTTTTGTCAGGAGCAGTTTGTTTCCAAGGGCATGATTGCCGATTTTGCCATCCACGACAAGGGAGATGGCAACCCACACGCCCACATTCTGCTGACGCTCCGGGCAATGGACGAACACGGCAAGTGGCTCCCGAAAGCCCGAAAGGTATACAACCTTGACGAAAACGGTGAGCGCATTCAACTTCCTTCTGGCAACTGGAAGTGCCACAAAGAAAACACGGTGGACTGGAACGAACAGAAGTACGCCGAGGTCTGGCGGCATAGCTGGGAGACCATCACCAACCGCTATCTGGAAGCTGCTGGCAGACCAGAACGTGTTGACCTGCGCTCCTTTGAGCGGCAGGGCATCCAGCAGATACCGACCGTCCACCTCGACTCTGCTGCACACCAGATGGAAAAACGAGGAATCGAAACATTTCTCGGAAATCTCAACCGGGATATTCGAGCCGCTAACAGCCTGATGCAGTCCATCCGCAGTGCAATTCGTGGGCTGCAACGCTGGATCGCAGATCTGAACGAAAAGAAGCAGATTCTTCTGGACGCACTGGAAAAGGCGAAGGAGCCCACGCTGTCCGACCTGCTGGTGGACTACTTCAATCTCCGCAACGAGCAGCGCAGCGATTGGTCTGGCAAGGCAAAACTGAAATGCACTGTCCGGGACTTTGAGGAGATTCGGCAGACGGTGGACTACCTGAAAGCCCATTCCCTGAACACCATCGAGGATTTGGACACTGCAATTTCTAACCTGAACCAGACCGCCGCCCCACTCCGCAGACAGTTGAAGCAGAACGAAAACCGTATGCGGGCAATCGCCCAGATCAGGGACGCGGCCGCCGTCCATGCCAAGCTGAAGTCCATCCACGACACCTTTATGAAGAAAAACTTCAAGTTGACCAAGGACGCTTACGCCGCCCAGCACAAGGACGAGCTGGACACCTTTAATAAAGCTGTTCGCACACTGATGAAGTTGAACGGCAGCACAGCGGTGGATTTTTCGGCATTGAATGCCGAATTTTCTGCGCTGCAATCCGGCAGCGCAGAGCTGCACACCCAACTGGAAACCTTGCAGCCGGACATCTCCGCCCTGAAAAACATCCGCAAATATATCGACATGGTGCTGAATAAACAGCAGCTTTCTGCACCGGGCGGTAAGACCTCGGAGAAGGAATCGGTGCTGAAAAAGCTGGAAGAAGCCAAGGCAGCGCAATCCCAGAAGAAGGCCGAGCAAAAAATCACACACAGGAGCTTTAAGGAGGAAGTAGCATGACCTACACCCAAGCCCAGATCAACAAAGCCAATGCGGTGGATCTGGAAAAGTTTCTCCGGGCGCAGGGCGAAACGCTGGTGCGCAGCGGAAAGGAGTATCGCTGGAAAACCCACGACAGCCTGACCGTCTGCGGAAACAAATGGTTCCGGCACAGCCAAAGCAAGGGCGGCATGTACTAATAACTGCCTAAAAACCGCATGAATCCTTGATTTTTGGAACGCGCAAAAGCGGATTTACGCCAAACTTACGCCACTTACGCCAAAAATCAAAGCGCACTATAGGGTAACAAAATCGGCACTCGCTGAAAAGTGGGTGCCGATTTTTGTATCACGAAAAGCTGATGGATGCTGCACGCTACACACCGTCAGCTTTTTCGTTTACAGGGGAAAAAGCGGGTGGTATAATAGAAATAGAGTTTTGTAAGAGCGCCTTCATAGTCAAGGCTATAAAAGAATGCGGATAAGCATAAAACCGGTGGATGATATGAAAATTCTGGATAACATCACCAATACCGTTCGAGATGATTTACGGGTCGAGATCAAAAAAGGCAGCAGGGTGTCTATTGCGGCAGCCTGCTTTTCGATGTATGCCTACAAAGAGCTAAAGAAGCAGCTGGAAACCATAGACGAGTTTGAATTTATCTTTACATCCCCCACGTTTGTGAAAGAAAAGGCTGAAAAGCAGAAGCGGGAGTTCTACATTCCCCGCATTTCTCGTGAAACGAGCCTTTACGGTACAGAGTTTGAAATCAAACTGCGCAATGAGATGACCCAGAGAGCCATCGCAAAGGAGTGTGCAGACTGGATCAGAAGGAAGGCTACGTTCAAATCGAACACCACCGGTGAAAATATGGCTGGCTTTATGACTGTGGATTCCGGCGCAGCACAGACCGCTTATATGCCGATTGGCGGCTTTACAACGGTCGATATTGGCTGTGAACGCGGAAATAACAGCTACAACATGGTCAACTGTATGGAGGCTCCGTTCGCACAGCAGTACATGAAGTTGTTCGATTCTCTTTGGAACGACCGGGACAAAATGCAGGATGTCACAGATGTGGTTCTGGAAAATATCAGCACGGCTTATGCAGAAAATTCCCCGGAGTTCATCTACTTTATGACGCTGTATCATGTGTTCAGCGAGTTTTTGGACGACATCTCGGAAGACGAACTGCCGAATGAGGCAACCGGATTCAAGCAGAGCAAAATCTGGAGTCTGCTGTACGACTTCCAGAAGGATGCGGTGCTTGCTATCATCAATAAGCTGGAAAAGTACAACGGCTGCATCCTTGCGGACAGTGTTGGCCTTGGCAAGACCTTTACCGCACTGGCAGTCGTAAAGTATTATGAGAATCGAAACAAGTCGGTTCTGGTGCTGTGTCCCAAAAAGCTGGCGGAAAACTGGAATACCTATAAGGACAACTATGTGAACAACCCGATTGCATCGGATCGGCTGAATTATGATGTCCTGTTCCATACAGACCTGTCCAGAAGCGGCGGAAAGTCGAATGGCCTCGACCTGGATCGCCTGAACTGGGGCAACTATGATCTGGTCGTCATTGATGAATCGCACAATTTCCGTAATGGAATCGGAACTCATAGCAAGACGCAGGACAATCGTTACCAGCGGCTGATGGATAAGGTGATCCATGCCGGAGTCAAGACCAAGGTGCTGATGCTTTCGGCAACGCCTGTCAATAACCGCTTTGTTGACTTGAAAAATCAGCTGGCCCTTGCCTATGAGGGAAACTCCGAATATCTGGACGAAAAGCTGAACACCTCAAAGAGCATTGAGGACATCTTCAAGCAGGCGCAAAAAGCCTTTAACGCATGGAGCAAACTGAAACCAGAAGAGAGAACCACGGATGCGCTGCTGCGGACATTGGATTTCGACTTCTTCGAGCTGCTGGACAGTGTTACCATCGCACGTTCTCGGAAGCATATCGAGAAGTACTACAACACCAATGCTATCGGAAAGTTCCCAGAGCGGTTGAAGCCGATCTCTGTTCGGCCATGTCTGACAGACCTGAATAATGCCATCAACTACAACGAAATTTATGAGCAGCTGATTCAGCTGAGCTTGTGCGTCTATATGCCCTCCAACTACATCTTCGCAAGTAAGATCCAGAAATATCAGGAGCTGACGCACAATAAGGGAGAGAATCTGACCCAGAGAGGCCGTGAGCAGGGTATTTGTCGGTTGATGAGTATCAACCTGCTGAAACGGCTGGAAAGCTCTGTACATTCGTTCCAGCTGACCCTGATGCGCATCAAGAAACTGATTGATGGTACGATTCAGTCCATTGACCAGTTTGAACGCTCCGGCCACGCTGATCTGGATATATACGACATGGCCGGAGACGATTTTGACATGGACGATGAAAACACTGACTTTTTCACCGTCGGCAAAAAAGTCAAAATCGACCTTGCGGATATGGACTGGAAGAGCTGGCGTACGGAGCTTCGGAAAGATGCAGAAATTCTGGAGCTGCTGACCTTTATGGTGGCAGATATCACGCCGCAGCATGACACAAAGCTGCAAGAACTGTTCCAGCTGCTGTCTGAAAAAATTGAGCATCCGATCAATGTCGGCAACAAGAAAGTGCTGATTTTTTCTGCATTTTCGGATACGGCAGAATACCTCTTTGACAATGTGAGTGCGTTTGTAAAGCAGAAATATGGGCTGAATACCGCTGTAATTACCGGCTCGATTGACGGACGTACCACGATCAAAGGCTTCAAGGCAACACTCAACAACGTGCTGACCTGCTTCTCTCCCATTTCCAAAGACCGGGATGTTCTGATGCCCGGTAGTGCCACGGAAATTGATGTGCTGATTGCGACAGACTGCATTTCTGAAGGTCAGAACTTGCAGGACTGCGATTATCTGATCAACTATGACATTCACTGGAACCCGGTACGCATCATCCAGCGTTTTGGACGAATCGACCGTATCGGCAGCAGAAACCAGTACATCCAGCTTGTGAATTTCTGGCCTGATCTGACGCTGGACGATTACATCAACCTGAAATCCCGTGTGGAGACCCGCATGAAAATCACCGTTATGACCTCCACCGGCGATGATGACCTTATTAACCCCGAAGAAAAGGGCGATTTGGAGTATCGCAAGGCACAGCTGAAACGCTTGCAGGAAGAGGTCGTTGACATTGAGGATATGTCGGACGGCATCTCCATTATGGATCTGGGCCTGAACGAGTTCCGGCTCGACCTGCTGGATTACATCAAACACAATGGTGATCTGGACAAGAAGCCCCGTGGACTTCATGCGGTGGTTCCGGCTACGGATGAACTGCCGGAGGGTGTGATCTTCGTGCTGAAAAACATCAATAACAGCGTCAATGTGGACAATCGGAACCGGATCCATCCGTTCTACATGGTTTACATCGGCATGGATGGGCAAATCATCTGCGACTACCTGAACCCCAAAAAGATGTTGGACGATATTCGGCTGCTGTGCCGTGGAAAGACTGAGCCGATCAAAGAGGTATACGAACGCTTCAATCGGGAAACAGACGATGGAAAGAACATGGCAGAAATGTCCGAATTGCTGAGTGAAGCCATTGACTCGATCATTGATGTCAAAGAAGAAAGCGACATCGACAGCCTGTTCTCTGCGGGCGGAACAACAGCATTACTCAGTCAGGTGTCTGGGCTGGATGATTTTGAGTTGATTTGCTTTCTTGTTGTGAAATAGGGATAACTATGAAAAATCGAAATGGAAAATATGGATGGATTGTGATTTGGGCGATAGGAAGTATAGTATTTGCATTTGTCATACATTGGTTGTTTAGTATTGAACCCACAGTAGAGTTCTTTCGAGCAAAATGGAGCGCAGGAGACATTTTGACGTATGCATCTACAATTATTCTTGGACTGCTTGCGCTATGGCAAAATCAAAGATTTAAGGAGGAAAACGATAAATCGCAAGAGCGGTTGGAAAAAATAAGCAATCGCACAAATGAATTACAAATCATATCGCAGTTAATTGAACATGAGAACGAACGGATAAATCTTTTAAGAAAATTGTTTCAAGAATTTTTTGAGGTATGTTCATGTAGCAATATAGTTGCAGAATACAGGGACACCTCAAAAAATAAAGCAGATAATCTAAGTTCTTCAACGCGAAGAGCCAGTCAAATTAGAATATCGTATCAAATATTGATACAACAGCTGTTTATGGATAAACGTAAAAATACACAGGTAGATAGTTTGGTGGAATATGCTGGGAAACTTAGTACGTCGGCAATTGGATTGATACTTTCATTTACGATAGAGCAAGAAGAAAGTCATCTGAAAAATGATGAAAATGGTGAAATTAAACGATTGACGAATAAGCAGTTGCAAATCGAAGAAGCGTTAAATAAAGAATTTTATATATACATAACTGCACTAGAAAAAGAACGTAATGCACTGTTATTTGAGGATCACTCGTTGAAAGAATTGCAGGAAATGTATCAACGGAGAGAAGAATACGGAAAGATTTAACTTTAGGTCATGGAGGAAAATATTTTGCTGAATTTTCCAAAATCTACCGAGTTCAATAAACGTATCCCGAAGCAAAAGTTCTATGAGAACATTGCCGTTACCCCGGCTATGAAGAGAGCCTTTGTCGAGCAGATCAGGACCATCTACTGGCGCAATAAGATTGCTGCCACCACCCTGAATCTGGCGGCTGGGGAGCAGGTGACGGAGATCGAGGTGTTCGAGGTACGGCTGTCTGCCCCGGAGCTGGACGAGAGTGTGCTGCGCCAGATCGACCGGGAAATTCCGTATCACATCCTCTTTTTGCTGGAATACGAGGGCAGGTATCGTGCTGTCATCGGCTACAAGGAGGCTGCGGCGGGCAAGACGGCCTTTAAGGTAGACCGCTATTATTCTACGGACTGGCTGGACGAAGACGACCTGCCGGTGCATCTGGAAGGGCTTACACTGGATGCCGTCTATGAGAGCTTTGTCCGTCAAATCGCAGGCGATGCGCTTGGCACAGGGGAAAGTACATCCCTGAAAGACAGCGTTGAACAGCAGAAGCAGCGTGAGCAGCTGGAAAAGCAGATTGCAGCACTGGAAGCCAAAATCCGTAAGGAAAAGCAGCCGAAGAAGAAATTTGAAATGGTGCAGGAACTTCAAAAAATAAAAAAGCAGGAGCTATAACTGTGAGAAAAAGTATTTTTGACATTGTGAAAAATAATACGGACCAAGCAAGTGATGTAATACGATTGGAGTCGATGTTTCTTAGAGAAGGATTTCTGAGGGTCAATGGCGATACGGTATATACGTTGAAGGATTATGTTGAAGATTACTGTTTTGGAACGTGGAAATATAGAGGCCACTGTTTGGATGTTGATGATTTTCTTAAAACGGTAAATTACAATGATTTGAGACGCTCAGCCATATTCAATTTGGAAGACCTTTTTACATTGATTGAACTTATCTACAATTTTTGGAATCTTGCAGCTTGTGACTTGGAAAAAAGAGTAAATGGCTTACAATGGAGTGGAAACTTCTATCATGTAAGAGATGTGATGGATGACATTTTGAGACAGTATAACTATACTGCTTATATTTCAGAAGATGATGAGTGTGTCTTGGTTATTGAAGATAAACCAGAGGTGACGGCTACTGCCGAGATTGTTCCAGAGACACTTGCACTCGATATTATTCGATATAATCACAGATTGCTAAAGGGCAACATAAATGCAAAAAAGTCAATTTTGCTTAAACTAGCAAGCGAACTTGAACCGAGAAGAAAAGAACTGCAAGAGTTAGATAAAGACCTGACATCGAACATCTTTTTCATGTTAAATAACATGAATATTCGACATAATAATCAAAATATAAATGAGCCTTCAAAATATAAGAAATATGTTGCTGAGATAGACAACCAGCATCTGGAAGACTGGTATGATGAACTATACCAAATGATGTTGCTTGCGCTTTTGCTATTGGACAATATTGAACGTCAAAAATCTATTGATGAACTAAAAGAGAAAGTGGCAGGAAAATAAAATGGAAACTCTAAAAATGCACAGCCTTGACGGTGTACAGCGCAACATTGAGCTGATTGGTAAGCTGTTCCCCAATGCAATTACCGAGGTAAAACGAAACGGCAAAGTAGAACACGCCATTGATTTTGACGTTCTGCGGCAGGAGCTTTCCGATTCCATCGTGGAGGGTCGGGAAGAGCGTTACCAGTTTACATGGCCGGACAAGAAAAAGGCGATGTTGGCGGCAAATGCACCCATCACGGCAACGTTACGCCCGGTGGTGACTGATAGTGTTGGTAAGGATGGCACACCCGGCGGTTTTGACAGTGAGAACCTCTACATCGAGGGCGATAATCTGGAAGTGCTGAAGCTCTTGCAGGAAACCTATCTGGGCAAGGTCAAGATGATCTACATTGATCCTCCCTATAACACAGGCAATGATTTTGTCTATGAGGACGATTTTGCACAGAGTGCGGCGTACTATATGGATAATAGTGGCCAGTATGACGAAGAAGGCAACCGGCTTGTGACCAACACCGAGAGCAATGGTCGTTTCCATACGGATTGGCTTAATATGATTTATCCACGTCTGAAAATTGCAAAAGATATGCTCGCAGACGACGGTTCAATATTCGTTTCCATAGATGATAATGAGTTGAATAATGTCTTAAATATTTGCAACACAATATTTGGCGAAAGTAATTTTGTCGGATGTATTACATGGTTTAAGAAAGCTTCTCCTTCAAACGATGCACAATTCTTTTCTAACGATTGCGAGTATATTCTCGTATATGCAAAGGATAAAAGCATTTGGAGACCAAACAGACTCCCTCTTTCTAAAGAGCAGGTATCTAAATATTATTCCAATCCGGATAATGACCCTCGTGGTCCATGGAATTCTGCAACGTACACCTGTAATAAAAGTCGTTCGGAAAGACCGAAGTTATATTATCCCATTACAAATCCATTTACTGGAGAACAGATTTACCCAAAAGAAACGGCGGTTTGGGCGTATTCGGAGCAACAATGTCAGGAGCATATAAAAAATAATATGCTTTTCTGGGGAGTTGATGGACATGCAAAATTTCCGCGATTTAAGAAGTTTATTACAGATAACAAAGGCGTGGTGACTAGAACTCTTTGGCACTATGACGATGTGAACCATACTCAAGGCGCAACATTGGAATTGACAAAACTTGGGCTTCCTTATTTTCCAACACCAAAGCCGACTAGACTTATTGAAAAAATGCTCCGAATCGCATCAGATAAAGATTCCGTTATTCTTGACTTTTTCTCAGGGTCTGCTACGACTGCTCATGCTGTGATGAAGCTGAATGCAGAGGATAGCGGACATCGTAAGTTCATTATGGTACAGTTGCCGGAAAAGACGGACGAAAAGAAAGAAGCTTATAAGGCTGGCTACAAGAACATCTGCGAAATCGGCAAGGAGCGTATCCGCCGTGCGGGCAAGCAAATACTGTCCGCAGGGGGGGGACAGTTATCATTCTCCGAGACGCAGCCTGACCAGAGCACCCCCATCGACATTGGATTCCGCTGCTTGCGTCTGGACAGCAGCAACATGGAAAACGTCTACTATACGCCGGAGGAGACCCGACAGCAGGATCTGTTCTCTCTGGTAGATAACGTTAAACCCGACCGTACCCCGGAAGATCTGCTGTTCCAGGTGATGCTGGATCTGGGTGTGCTGCTGTCCAGCACCATTGAGGTGAAAGAGATTGCAGGCAAAAAGGTGTTCAATGTGGCAGATGGGTTCCTGTTGGCGTGCTTTGACCATGATGTGACCGAGGAAACCGTCAAGGCGATTGCTCAGATGAAGCCCTACTATGCCGTGTTCCGTGACAGCTCCATGGCAAACGACAGCGTTGCGACAAATTTCGACCAGATTTTTGAAACGTATAGCCCGGAAACGGTAAGGAAGGTGCTGTGATGGATTTTAATGGTATTAACTTGCCTGATTTAACCCCAAGAATAGATACCTCGTTTATTGATGAAATGAATAGGCGAAATCAGGAAATGATTGATAGCATTACGCCACTGAACGAGATTCTTGCAGAGGAAATAAAACCAATACTTGAAGGAAATCAGAAAGTGGTAGAGGGACTTAATGATAACTATTCAAAACTTAACGATTTGTACCTGCTGAAGGAGAAAGAGCTGGAAGAAAGCAAACAGGAAGCTGAAAAAGCAAAAAAGTATAATATAAAGATGCTGATTATTGCCCTTGCTTCTGCGGGTATTGCGTTAGCTTCGCTTGTTGCTACTATTCTTATCGCTGTTCTTTAATGGTGAAAATGTGATATGGATGATAAAAAGAAAAAAGAACTTGCTATTCGCAGTTCAGCGGCAGAATATTTGACTTTTGTGGCTTCTACGGGTGAGAGCGATGCAAGCTATGAAATGCGCTATGAGGATGAAAACATCTGGTTGACGCAGAAGATGATGGCGGCACTGTATGATGTGGATGTGCGCACGGTCAACGAGCATATCAAAAAAATCTATGCAGACGGCGAACTGACCGAGCAGGCAACTATCCGGAAATTCCGGATAGTTCAGACCGAGGGCACTCGGCAGGTCAATCGGGAACTGACGCATTATAATTTGCAGCTGATTATTGCAGTCGGCTTCAAGGTGAACAACCAGCGGGCGGTGCAGTTCCGCAAGTGGGCGGGGCAGATCGTCAAAGACCACACCATTCAGGGCTGGACGATGGATGTGGAACGGCTGAAAAAAGGCCATATGTTCACCGATGATTATTTTGAGCGGCAGTTGCAGCAGATTCGGGAAATTCGTCTGTCGGAGCGCAAATTCTATCAGAAAGTGACGGATCTATACGCAACAGCGTTTGATTATGATAAGGACGCAAAAACGACCCGGCTGTTCTTCCAGACGGTTCAGAATAAGATGCACTATGCTGTGCATCGCCACACGGCGGCAGAACTGATTGTGGAGCGTGCCGATGCCAACAAGGAGCACATGGGGCTTACCACATGGGAAAATGCGCCGGATGGGAAAATCCTGAAAGCAGATGTGACGGTGGCCAAGAACTACCTGAGCAAAGAGGAAATGAATTATCTGGAACGCATCGTGTCGCTCTATCTGGATTATGCCGAGTTGCAGGCCGAGCGCAAGATCCCCATGAGCATGGAGGACTGGGCAAAGCGGCTGGACGGTTTTCTGGAGTTCAACGGCAATGAACTGCTGACAGGCCCCGGTAAAATAAGCGCAGAACAGGCCAAACTCCATGCGGAAACCGAATACGAAAAGTATCGTGTCATTCAGGATCGCCTGT